>Ga0310691_10003758_pt1 | contig 17796 bp, 15 predicted proteins | sample 176DNAGHGlowgp2_FD_203887 | JGI IMG/M metagenome (GOLD analysis project Ga0310691, IMG submission 203887) | Sheep rumen microbial communities from Palmerston North, Manawatu-Wanganui, New Zealand - 1766 DNA GHGlow gp2 (v2) (version 2) | ecosystem: Host-associated > Mammals > Digestive system >...
TGGCAGTAGGGATTATTATTGCCATCCTGAGAGTTGCCGAATTCATCGCCGCCAAAGATCATAGGTGTTCCCTGGGACATAAACAGCATTGTGAGAGCATTTTTTATCTGCTTATTTCTAAGACTTAAAATGCTCTGCTTTCTGGTTCTACCCTCTATTCCGCAGTTCCAGCTGAGGTTATTGTCAGTGCCGTCTGCATTGTTTTCACCGTTTGTTTCATTTCTCTTGTGTTCGTATGTCACAAGATCAACAAGCCTTAGCCCTTCATAGTCACAGATGTAATTGACTGTTCCGACTTCCGGCTTATTGTTCAGCATATTTCTAAGAAAATCGCCTATGGAATTGTCGTCGCCCTTAAGGAATCTTCTTGAGGAATACATAAACTGCGGGTTAAACTCCGCAAGAGTTCTTGTGATAGGGGCTTTTCCCTTATAAATATGACTGTAATCAAAACCGTAATACCATATCTTGGTATCACTCAGCATAGGATCGAGCGCTAAAATAGCGGCTGCCCTGTCATTTCCCTTAAGATGTATTCCGTCTATGTGGTAATTAAATACCCAGTGTCTTATCGATGAAACAATGATATCTTCAGACTCATCATTTGCAAAATAAAACTGCATGATAACTTCGATGCCGTTTTTGTGAAGCTGTTTTACCATCTTTTTAAATTCAATGTCAGCCTCATCCGGATACTGGGCAAAACTGCTTCTTGGAGCAAAATAGAAGCCTTTTTTGTAACCCCAGAAGTTGATCTTTTTCTTTACATCGCTTTTATCTTTTATAGTTCCGTTTTCACTTACTATTACTCTGCTTTTTTGAGATCCCATCATGCTTCCTTCGGGCATGATTCCCCTTATTTTATAAGAGGACTGATGAGCATCGTCAAGGACATTCATCTCATAAGCAGGCATAAGCTCAATACAGGTAACTCCGAGCGATCTGATATATGGAATCTTATCGATTATTCCGGAAAAAGTTCCGCGCTTCTTGATATCAACACCGCTTGAAGGACTTTTGGTATAACCTCTTACATGAAGCGTGTATATGAAACTGTCCTCGTATCTTATCTGAGGCTTTTTATCCTTTTCCCAGTCAAAGAAAGTATCATCGATACGGCATCTTAAATCTTCCTCGATGGTATTTTTCCCCCACTTTTCAAGGCCATAAATGAAGGTTGCGTAAGGATCGCAAAACAGTCTCTTTCCTTCAAAAAGCATATAGGTTTCAAAAAGAGATGTATCGCCTGAAATTTCTGCACAGAAAATCTTTCCCTGCCTGCACTGCTCAGGAAATTCGATCTTAACTGGCTTTTTTAGTTTTGATCCATAAAAACAGATACCGCATCCGGTTTTAAGGTTAAATGCAGCACAAATTCTTATACCATTTTCAGTTCTCTTAATCCCCATAGGATAGGGAGCACACGGAATAATCTTATAATTTGTATTCATTTTCCATCCTTTATCGAATTTCGCACTACATTATATCACAAAAAAAGCTCAAAAAAGAAGCGACATGGAAAAATCCATGCCGCTTCAAAAAATTTATTCTTCGTCGGGATCAACCTCGATCATTTCATCAAATTCGACGTCGTCGAGATACTCATCAAAGGCATCCGCAACAGCTTCGTATTCATCATCATCCTCGATGTATCCGAGCTCAGGCTCAGCATCTTCGGATTTTTGTATGAATTCGTAGAACCAGACGTTTCCGTCATTGTTCTGACCTTTCTCATCAAGAGGAAGAAGTACTATGTAATCTTTCTCCTGAACTGTAAGAACTATGAGAACCGCACAAGTAACATTTGTGCCGTCGTTTAGTTCAATGTCTACTGTAATCTGCTCATCGTTCTGGATCTTCGTGTTCATGTCTGTTGCAATCTTTGAAAAGTTCATCTGTTCCTCCAACTTCAGACTGAAAAATCAAACTTTTGACCGTTTCCTTTAACAGGAGTAGCTTCTATCTGACTCCAGTCTACATTCTTTATTTTTTCCAAAAGCTCTTCTGCGGAATCAGCAAATACAGTTGTTACCTTTTCATAGGCACCTTCCTTTTTGCTGTATGGATTAGTCCCAATGCCTTCCCGGAGCTTTTCCATCCGTTTAGCTTCTTCTTCCTTTGCCTCCTTAGCAGCATCTTCAGCTTTCTTTGCTTCTTTTTCTTCTGCGATCTGCTTCTGATATTTTTCGTTCTGCTCTTTTATCTTGGCAAAGAATTTAACAGCACCATCAGCATCTATCTTAACACCGATAGTCTGAACTTCCTGTCCTGATTCTTCAAGCTCTTCCTTGATGCTGTCAAGCTGGGTTGTAGATTCATCAATGATGCCCTTGTATTTTTCCTTGACTGCATCATCTTCAGCCATCTGTTCGAGAACCTCAGGCTCTATAAGAACGCTGTACTGCTTTGTGCCACGGGACATAATTTCCTCGGCTTCTTCGTCTGAAGAATAGTTTGACACAAAAAAGTCCATATTTCCATACTTTTCCTTAAGTTCGTCCAAAACTTTCTTAGCTTTATCGGAAAGTTCGACTCCTTCCTGGATGTGTGTCTCTGAAACCGCCTTATTTTTCTGCACTTCAAGAGCTCTGCCGAAATTATTTGCTTTTTCAGCATCTTTAGTTTTATTTGTTTTCTGGTTTTTAGGCTGATACTGGGTTAATTTATCAACTATGGAAGAACCCAGCCCATTTACTGTACTCATAAGATACCCTCCTTTGCTTTATTATCTTTGACATCCTTGTCTACATTAAGATATAGTTTTCCAATCTGTTTATCGGCACCTCTATAAAAAAACTTAACACCTGAATAATAAATTATATTCCGTTCATCATAAAATAATTGTCTATCTTAATATGGAGTGACTGCCTGTCAATCGTCTTTAAAATATAATCCGTCGGTTTAAGAGCAAGAACTCGTACTATGCTGGCTTTATCCCCTTTTGATGTAAGAAACATAACCGGGATATCCTTTATACTCATATCGCTTTTAAACATTTCAAGTACCTTTGGTCCCGGAGTTACGGGCATCTCGTAGTCAAGAAGAATGAGATCTGCTTTGTTTTTGGCGAGCCATGTAATTGCCTGGATTCCGGAGTTTGCCATTGATACGCGGTAGTCATCTCTTAGCCAGTCTCTTATCATTCTCATGTAGGATACGTCATCATCTACAATGAGGATGCTTTTCTTTGAGTGTTCGACAAATTCATCGGAAAAGAATTTGGTGACATTTTCTATAAAGTCATCCATTTGGAGAGGTCTTTCAAAAAAAGCATGGACATGTGATTCAGGCAGGTATTTTATGGCTTCCTCATATTCAACAGGATTGCCTATTATTATGACCAGTCTGTGGCTTTCAAGGCAGAGATCCTTAAGGTAAATCAAGGTTTTTGGAACGATCTCATCAAGATAATAGACAAAAAGCTCCGCATTCATTTCCTGTGTCTTTATGTCCTCAACCTTATCACTGGTAAAGATTGATTCGATGCCTGCGCTTTTAAGCTTCATCATCAATCCCTTAACCATAAATGTTTCATTTGAACTTATAATCTGTACTTTTTTTTGCATGGCCATCTCCATTGCTCTTATACATTTGAAACAATCTCACTAATTTTTTGCCATTCCAAATTTGCAAGTAGCTTTTCTATATTATCAAAATTCTCTTTGTCCTTCTGCGGAAGGCTGTATTCTTTCATGGATTTTACTACCATATCTGCCAGGTCAAAATCCATTATCTGTGCAAATTCAAACAGAGAATTATAAGCATCTTTTATGTCTTTTTCAGATGCAGGCGGCTTGTCATCTTCTTTACTTTCTTTATCATCACCTGATAAAAATGACAGTTTATCCTTAAATGATCTGTAATCTTCCAATAAGAACTTTGTCTTATCCTTTATCATCTCGATGTTGTCAGCATTACCGGCTTCCTCAAGATTTTTTGCATCGGTATATAGCTTTACAGCACCAATGATATTTGCTGAACTTTTAAGAGCATGAACCTTGATCGTATAGTTTTTCCAATCTTCCTCATTGTAGTAATTTTCAATTTCATCAGCCTTAACATCAATTGAAGTGTAGAAAATTCCAAGTGCTGTCATATAGCCTTCTTCCGACCCGCATAGCGAAATGCCCTGATCGGCATTAATTTCAGGAACAGATGAGAGATCTTTTCTTATTCCCTCTTCATGGACTTCCTCCTGCACCTTAGTTTTCCTAAGCGCAGAAGCATTCGCAGACGGAAGACTCAGGCACTTTCTTGCATTATCAGGAAGGTACATAATAAGTATTGCAAGTAGCTCTTTAAATACAACAGGTTTTTCGAGATAATTGGAAAAACCGGCTTCAAGGCACTTCTTACCTTCGGAAGCGCTATCCGGAGATACAAGGGCAATACAGGTTATATTCTTGTTCTTATTCTCTGTACCGTTCCTTATCTGCTCAAGAACCTCTATTCCGTTTGCTTCAGGCATCATATAGTCTATAAAAACAATATCATATACATCGCCTCTAAGAAGTCTTAAGCACTCATGAACGTCCCCTGCCATATCAGCCTCAGCACCTATGTACTCAAGGAGTTTTAATATGAAATATCTATCCAGTTTTGAGTCATCAACTATCAAAACTTTAGTGCCCACTTAAATCCTCCGGCCATTACCTTGTTATATCAGCTCTCTTCATAAGCATACCGATTGTTTCATAGAGCTCTTCATCATCGGAATAGTCTTCGCGAATGTCACCTATGTGATCATTCATCCTCGTAACTTCCTTAACCTTGTCTTCATACTTAACAACTTTATTTGGTATATGTTTTGTATTCTTTTTCTCTTTTGTATATAAAACCTTGTCTTCAGGCAGATAAGTTGCCAGCATTTTTTCTAAAGAATCACCTATTATCGGCTTTGATAAGTAGTCAACAAAGCCTGAGTTTTTGTAGGTTTCCCTTGCCCCCGAAAAAACATTTGCCGTAAGAGCTATGCACGGCTTTTCGTGGTTTGGATTCTCCTCATCGCTTCTAAGTCTCCAGAGCAACTCCATTCCGTCCATTTCAGGCATCTTATGATCTATGAGGATGAGGTCGAATTCTTCTTTCTTTGTGATTTCAAGAGCTTCTTTTCCGCTTGATGCTGAGAAGACATTAACCTTGGTGTCCTTAATAAGGTTTCTTGCAACTACAATATTCATCTCAGTATCATCAACTATAAGTATCTTTGCATCAGGAGCTGTAAAAAGCTGTGTATAGGAGGTTTCCGACTCGACAAGCTCGTTATATGCCGCATTAAAGTCTCCTATTGCATCCCAGCTTCTTGTCTCCTGCCTTACTGTGAATGAAAAAGTTGAGCCTTTACCATACTCACTTCTTACATGAAGCTCTGAATCCATGAGGGCAAGAAGCTTTTGAACGATGCTCATTCCAAGACCGGAGCCTTCTACGTTCCTGTTTCTGGTCTCTTCTATTCTCTCAAAAGGAGAAAAGAGCCTCTCCATATCCTCTTCTCGTATACCTATTCCGGTGTCTGATACGGATACTATAAGCCCTATGCTGCCGTTTATATCAAGATGCGAGCTTGTAGTATAATCAAAGCTCATATGTATTGAGCCATGTTCCGTGTATTTCACAGCATTTGTAAGGATGTTTAGTATTATCTGCTTTAGCCTTACGTTATCGCCATACAAAAGATGCGGCATTTCCTCATTGACAGTAACTTTAAGTGAAAGCCCCTTTTTCTTTGCCCTGTCATCGACCATGCTGACAAGCTCTGATATCAGACTTGCAAGGTCATATTCAACGCAGTACAGCTCCATTTTACCGGCTTCTATCTTTGAAAAATCAAGGATATCATTGACAAGAGAAAGAAGTGTATTTCCGGCGCTTCTTATGTTGTGGGCATATTTAAGCAGATTTTCATCCGCATATTCCCTTATAATAAGCTCGTTCATACCAAGTATTGCATTTATAGGTGTCCTTATTTCATGGGACATCTGAGAGAGGAACTGGCTTTTTGCTCCGTTTGCAGCAATAGCTTTTGCCTCTGCTTCGGCAGCAGTCTTACTAAGGCTCTCCTGGATATATCTGTTGAGCGCTTCTTTAATCCTTAGGTTTGAAATTATAGTCGCACATGACATCGATACAAACAAAGCAACTAAAATAGCAAAAAAATCCTTGGAAAAATATGCAGGTTCTTTCCATAACACATTAAGAATTATAAATATCGCAGAAAGAATAAACTCGGTAATTATATATACTTTGAGCTTATCTATGTAGATAAGGGCAAACATTATCAGAAAAATCGGGAAAAGTCCCGCAATGTCCTCTTTATAAGGAATGACATCTATAATGACCAGATTAAGATATAGCAAAAAATAAAGACAAATAGATATTTTTCTGTGCTTTTTGTAATGTATTTTCTGAGGATCAAGAGCTTGCGAGATAATGAAAAATATCAGCAGCATGACAAGAAGTCCATAGTAAAGCGGATGGATCCTGAAGGTTTTTATTATCAGCTTTGCGCTTAGCAAAACTACAGCATAGACCACCAGCAATATTTTGGACATTTGTTTTTGGAACTGAATATTATTTATTACGATTTCATTTTCAAAAAGCTCAAAGAATTTATCTTCATTCTTTATTCGCTCTTTAAAGGTCTCCCTAAGCATGGAAGATACCTCCGTTCATCAGCACATTCAAATCGCAATTATCTATAAATCCAATTTCATCATATCAGTTAAAAATTGTATAAACAATAATTACAGTAATTAAAAAACAATTAACAATTTATCGATTATTTATTATATCATCTACGATAGGTGTCAGAAAATGCGACATCCTCATAGGATTGCTTTTTCCGCCATTTATATAACTTAGATATAGTTTTTCTTTTGCCCTTGTCATTGCAACATATAGCATTCGCCTCTCTTCCTCAATACTTTCATCGCTGATGGATTTTCGAGAGGGAATTATTCCCTCATTTAGATCCGGCAAAAATACAACTTTAAACTCTAGTCCTTTTGAAGCATGCATTGTCATGATCCTTACACCGCTCTTATCAAGATTACTTCCTTTTATGTTTTCATAATCAGATGCAATATCTTCAAGAAATGCCTTTAACTGTTTGTAGGTTGTAAAGCTTTTAACTGTCTCTTCAAAATTGTTTATTTCTTCTGTTATTTCCTTTAAAGAAGTCCTGTCTTTTCCATACTTTTCCTTTATATAGTTGTCATAGCCCATGACCTTTCTTACGAAGTTGATTGCAAGATATGGCTTAAGCTTTTGCACCATCTTAATATCTCTGAAAAACCTCTGGATTCTGTCCATCATCCTAAGTTTTCCCTGCCTTTTGTAGTACATAAGTATCTCATTTTCAGATACCGTTTCGCTCATAAGGCAGTCCCTTGTTATATATCTAAGAGGCTTATTCATAATCTTTAGAAAATCACCTCTCTTAAAGCCTCCGCAGGCAAAATCAAGATATGAGACAAGGTCCTTAATATATGGCTTATCATAAGGTGAAACTATCTTTTCTTTGTAAAAAAACGGGATTTTGTTTTCTGTAAAGATAAGTGCCATTGCACTGGCTTCGATATTTGTTCTGAATATTACTGCGATATCTTTGTGGTCAAACAGGGGATTATCGCCACCTGTAATTCCCCTTATCTGCTTTATTATTGCATCTGACTGCATGCTCTTTTCTGAAAAGCTAAGAAGCTTGCACTGTCCCTTTATGCCCAGGCTTCCTGCCTTTATATTTTTTCTAAATCGGTTGTTGTTTTCATTTATTACTTTAAGCGACACCTTAAGTATTTCCGGAGCACATCTGTAGTTTACATCAAGTATTATCTTTTCGGCATTTTTGTAATACTTATCAAACATAAGCATAAACTTAGGACTTGATCCTCTAAAGCCGTAGATTGACTGATCATCATCACCTACTACAAAGAGATTTTCATGCTTTTTAGAAAGAAGGCGAACCACCTTGAACTGCATATTATTTATGTCCTGATACTCATCAATAAGAATGTATTTAAACTTCTCCTGCCAGGCTTCAAGAATTTCTTTGTTTTCTCTTAAAAGCTCATAACACATAAGCACCATATCATCGAAATCAATAAGGTTCTGCTGCTTTAAAAGTTTGTCATATTCTCTAAAAATATAGGGGAAATATTCACCAAGCTGAATGCTTTTGTCATATTCGAAAGATTTATCTTCAGGATCTGTATTACCTTCGTTTTTTAATCTTGATATTTCAGAAATAAGAGTTTTTATTGTGTCCTTATTATATTCAAATGATGAGCTGTCATATAAAGGATTTTTTAATGTTCCCGCGCCTTTACTCTTTGCTAGTATCATCTGGCGAAGCTCACTTATTATTTCGCTCATAAAAATATATTTTTGTTTTTCTGATATAAGCGTTACCGGCTCTGCTTTTTTGGGAGAACTTACTTTTAATATCTGATAAAAAACTGAGTGGAATGTTCCGAAGAGAACCTCCGGATACATGGAATTTGTTTCTTTGATAAATCTTTGCTGCATCAAGGTCGCAGCCTGTTTGGTAAAAGTTATTATAAGTATGTGTGACGGCGCAATTCCTTTTTCAATAAGCCGTACCACCCTTTTTATAATAACAAAGGTCTTCCCGCTTCCGGGACCTGCAATCACACATGCAGGTCCTCTATCGTGCTCTATGGCACGCATCTGAGCAGGATTACCTAAAGCGGGTATTTCATGCTTCAAGTTTTTCAATTGACTTCTTAAGACGACGGATCGTCTCATCCTTTCCAATAACTTCCATAATTTCTGTAGCTCCGCAGGGCGTCATAGTCTTACCGGATACAGCTATTCTGATAGGCCATAAAACATAGCCGTTCTTATACTCTTTCTCTTTGATATAATCAGTAAGAGTTGCATAAAGAGCATCATTAGAATAATCTGTCTGATTCTCGAGAATAGGAAGAAGATCCTTAAGCACCATAAGTGAAGAGGCTTCATCAGTCTTCATCTTCTTGTGCTTGAATATCTCTGTATCATAATCAGGCATCTCTTCAAAGAAGTCTATCATATCGTGAATATCAGGCCAGATCTCGATTCTTGTCTTTACCATCTCAGCAATCTTATGAAGATCAAGGTCTTTTGTTATAACTTCTTTGATATAAGGAAGTGCAAGTTCATAGAATTTGTCACTGTCCATCTTCTTTAAATACTCGCCGTTCATCCAGCGAAGCTTAGTATAATCAAATACTGCAGGTGACTTGTTGATTCTCTTGTAATCAAACTTCTCAACAAGTTCATCAAGGCTCATGATCTCATTATTATCTTCAGGTGACCATCCAAGAAGAGCGACAAAGTTAACAACTGCCTCTGCAAGGAATCCCTGCTCGATCAGATCCTCAAATGAAGAGTGACCGCTTCTCTTACTGAGCTTGTGATGATCTTCATCTGTTATAAGCGGGCAGTGAATGTACTTCGGTACTTCCCATCCAAATGCATCATATAATCTGTTGTACTTGGGAGAAGAAGAAATATACTCATTACCTCTTACTACGTGAGTGATTCCCATAAGATGATCATCAACTACATTAGCAAAGTTGTAAGTCGGATATCCGTCAGACTTAATGAGGATCATATCATCAAGTTCTGAATTATCAACTGTGATATCTCCGTAAAGCTCATCATGGAAAGTTGTTGAACCTTCTCTGGGATTATTCTGTCTTATAACATAAGGCATTCCTGCATCGAGGTTCTTCTGAACTTCTTCCTTGGAAAGTGAAAGACAATGCTTATCGTATATGCTTACTTCCTTACCATCTATAACCTGTGTAAGTGTAGCAAGTCTCTCCGGTGTACAGAAGCAATAATAAGCCTCACCCTTTTCAACAAGCTCTTTTGCGTACTTTAAATATATACCCTGTTTCTGACGCTCACTCTGAACATAAGGACCAAATCCGCCGTCCTTATCAGGACCTTCATCATGCTTAAGTCCTGTAGCTTCAAGTGTACGATAGATTATCTCTGTAGCACCTTCTACATAGCGCTCCTGATCGGTATCTTCGATTCTTAAGATATAATCACCGCCCTCATGCTTAGAAATAAGGTACGCATAAAGTGCGGTTCTAAGGTTACCTACATGCATTCTTCCAGTCGGACTGGGAGCATAACGGGTTCTAATCTTCTGTGCCATAATATCTCCATTTCATCTATATATTAGTTTAGAGAAGGGATATCACATTACTTCCGGGTATTCCTTCTTAACAAACTCTACTATTATGCCTGATGCAACATTTCTGCAGATGGCGATCTGTTTCTTGTCAACCTGGATTATCAGTCCGCCCTGCTTCTTTTTATTTACCACTTTGATCTTCTTACCGGTATTGACACCGATAGATTTAAGTCTCATAGAAAAAACAGGTTTCTCAATGTTTACTTCTTTCACACAGTAAACACTGTCCTTTTCCCCATCAATAAGTGTCATATAAATGCCCTCGCAAAACATATTTACAACATTTTGTGGTGAGTATTCTTTAAAGCGATATATATGGTAGTTTACCATAATAAAACCACAAACATATCGAATTATATATTATTAATGTGAAAATGAGAAGTGCATCACATTAACACATTAAAGCAATAAACCGCTGAATAAACTTCTTTATTCAGAGATCTCCCTGTAACATTCAGGGCGTCTGTCTCTAAAAAGCCCCCATGACAAACGATTCTGTCTTATCTCAGCAAAATCGTATACAGCCATTATGATTTCTTCCGAATTTCTGCCGGCCTGCCTTAGTATCTCTCCGGTTTCGTCCGTCAAAAAACTACTTCCGTAGAAGCTAAGGCTGCTAAGCTGTCCGCCGTTTTCTTCCGTAGGTGTAACATGCTCTGTTCCTATCCTGTTTGCGCAAACAACGGGAATAATATTGGCAGCAGCATGTCCCTGCATGGTTCTCTGCCAGTGACCTGAGCTATCGACATCGAGAATAGGCTCAGATCCTATAGCTGTGGGATACAGGATAATGTCGGCACCTTGAAGTGCAAGGCATCTTGCTGTTTCCGGAAACCACTGATCCCAGCATATTCCCACACCCACTCTGCCGTAAGCTGTTTCAAAAACAGTAAATCCGGTATCTCCCGGCGTGAAATAGAATTTTTCCTGATAGAAATGATCATCAGGAATATGCGTTTTCCTGTAAACGCCCAGTATATCTCCGTCAGCATCTATCATAGCTGCAGAGTTATACATTACATTTCCTTCTTTTTCATAAAAGCTTATAGGCATAACAACGGATAATTCTCTGCAAACATCCCTGAAATGCTGAACTGCCTTATTTTTATGTACAGTAGTTGCAAAATCATAGTAGTCGTATCTTCTCTCCTGACAAAAATACTGTCTTTCAAAAAGCTCCGAGAGTAAAATGATCTGTGCCCCCTGATGAGCTGCCTTTCTTACAAGCTTTTCAGCCTTTTTTATGTTTAAATCTACAAGCTCCTCATCAGATATTTCAGGATTGCCGTATGCTTCTTTTCCGCATGCAAACTGGATTGCCGCAACTGTTGTAGATGAATTATCCTTATACATACTAACCTCTTATTCGAAATTAATTATTTTTCGTTTCATGTTGCTGATATGTGCAGGTATCTGCTGAGTTATGCAGTGAATATTGCCGCCTCCCAGTAAAATAGCTCTTGCATCTATCGGAACGACCTTTCTGTTTTTACAGATTCCCTGCAAAATCTCAAGTGCTCTTAAATCGCTTTCCTTATTCTTGCCGCCAAAAAAAGGAATTAGAACCTTGGTATTGGTAAAGTAGAAATTCACATAGCTTGCAGCAAGCCTCTCGCCCTCTTCCCTGTTGTCCTCACCTTCTTCAAAGACATAATTAAGAAGGTCTTCTTTTTCGACAGTAACGGGTACATCAGGAATAGGGAGCTTATGTATCTTTAGATGTCTTCCTCTTGCATCGGTCACATTTTCCAGATATTCAAGGTCTCTAAGGGACATCTCATACTGCGGATCATCCTTATTATCGGTAAAGGCAAGTACAACTTCGCCGGGAGCAGTAAAAGCACATACGTTATCTACATGCTCATTGGTTTCGTCGTTGTAGATACCAAAGGGAAGCCACAGTACTTTCTTGCATCCAAGATATTTCTTTAAATAATCTTCTATCTCTTCTTTTGACAGTTTGGGATTTCTTCCCTTACTTAAGAGGCAGCTCTCCGTGACCATTACAGTACCTTCGCCGTCTGAATGGATAGAACCACCTTCAAGTACAAAGGGATGCGCATCATATACATCCATGGAAAGCCCCTCTGCAAAAAATGAAGCAAGCTCGTCATCTTTATCCCAGGATGCATATAATCCGTCAAAGTCTCCGCCCCAGGCATTAAAAGCCCAGTCTATGGCCCTAAGCTCTCCGCCTGTGCTTCTTACGATCGTGGGTCCTGTATCTCTTGCCCAGGAGTCGTCCGTATCTTTTTCTATGATATAGAGCATTCCTAAGTTTTGATGTACATTATCTGCCTGATCAAAAAAGCAAGGTAGTGCTTCTCTTTTATATTCGCCGTCTTTTATGGCTTTAATGCGCGCGCTGTCTATATCGGTATGCTCGCATATTGATTTTGATACAGCCTCTCCTTTACTTACTCCTGCAATTACAAAGAGCGACTCAGATTCAAGGATTTCTTTAAAAACAGATGTAAATGCTCTTATGGCACCTTCATTGTCTTTCCCCCAGCTTCCCGGTCTATCGGGCCATATCATCAAAGTGGCATCATGCACATCATATTCGGCAGGCATACAAAAACCATCATTTAAAGGGAATGAATCTTTAATGGTTTTCATGATTATTTTGTACCGAAAATTCTGTCGCCGGCATCACCAAGACCCGGAACGATATATTTATTTTCATTTAATTTGTCATCGATATGGGCGCATGTGATCGGAACATCGGGATGAAGTGATGTTACCTTCTCAAGTCCTTCGGGTGCAGCTATAAGGCAGATAAAGCGCATTTTCTTAACGCCCTTTTCCTTAAAGAGATCGATTGCATCACATGCAGAACCACCTGTTGCAAGCATGGGATCAAGGATGATAACTTCTCTGTTTGCGATATCTTCGGGAGCCTTGAAGAAATAGTTTACAGGCTCAAATGTCTCTTCATCTCTGTACATTCCAATATGTGCGATCTTGGCGTTGGGAATAACATTGATAACACCGTCAAGAAGTCCCATACCTGCTCTCATGATAGGAGCAAAAACAAAATTATCTTCATTAAGTCTGCCCATCTCGATTGTCTTGATGGGAGTTTCAACAGTAGTCTTCTCAAGAGGAACATCCCTCATAGCTTCATATACGAGGTAAGCTCCGATCTCTCCTACAAGTTCTCTGAATACCTTAGTACCTGTATGTTTATCCCTCAAAATAGAAAGCTTATGTTCAATAAGTGGATGATTTAATTCTGTTACGTTCTTCATTTCATATTCCTCCTAAAAATAAACTGTATGAATTTTATCATATAATTTGATAATGTAAATATTTATTAAAGCCTCATTTTAAAATCTTCATATCCAAAAGATTTTACGACTTCGCAATTTCCATTTTCCTTAAGAACTGCTATATCCGGAAGAGCCATACCGTTAAAAGTATTATTCTTGACCATGCTGTAGATAGCCATATCTTCAAAGATCAGCCTGTCGCCAATTTCTATCTCTTTGTCAAAGCTGTAATCACCAATTATGTCGCCTGCAAGACAGGTTCTGGACGATAGACGGTAGCAGTATTTTTTATCACCGATCTCACCACTGTCCTTAAGAGGCGGTCTGTATGGCATCTCCAGCACATCAGGCATGTGGCAGGCAGCAGACGTATCCAGTATAAGAACAGGGAGCCTGTCCGTTTTTACAATATCCATAACCGTCGTTACAAGATATCCTGCATCAAGAGCTATAGCTTCTCCAGGTTCCAGATAAACTTCTACCTTATATGTATCCTTTATATATTTTACAAGGCTTATAAGGCCCTCTCTGTCGTAGTCATCTCTTGTTATGTGATGTCCTCCGCCGAGGTTTAGCCATTTAAGTTCTCTGCTCTTTAAATACTTTTCAAACTTCTTTTCAAATGCCTTAAAAGTGTCATATAAAGGTTCAAAGCCCTGCTCACATAAAGTATGGAAATGAAGTCCCTCGACATTTGAAGGAAGCTTATCCGGAAGGTCTAAGGCTCTGATTCCAAGTCTTGAACCCGGTGCGCAGGGGTCGTATATTTCATGTCCTTTTTGCGTTGAGAATTCAGGATTTACCCTTAGCCCGACAGAGAGCTTATTTGTGGTTACTTTCTTCTCCCATACATTTCTATGATGCTCAAGCTGAGATAAGGAATTAAGCACAAGATGATCTGCAATATCGCACACTTGTTGCATCTCATCATCAGAAAAAGCCGGCTCAAATACGTGAATTTCAGATTCTTTTCCAAATTCCTCATAAGCAAGCCTTGCCTCAAAAAGTCCGGAAGAAGTAGTACCTGCAAGGTATTGTGAAATAAGAGGATATGTGTGATAAGCAGAAAAAGCTTTCTGAGCAAGAAGTATCTTTGCTCCGGATTTATCCTGCACATCCTTTAAAATTTCAAGATTCTTTTTTAATTTGCTTTCATCAATTACATATACCGGAGTTTTTAATTCATTAAAATCCATTTAAAAAGTCCTTTGTTTAAACAGTAATATAAGGGTCAAAAATATGAATTTTGCCCCTTACATAAAATATTACAGAAGGTCACGAATGACCTCGGAAGCAATCACCAATCCGCAGGCTGATGGCGAAAACGCACTGCTTCCGGGTGGAAGTTTTCTTGGAAGTTCTCCCCCTTCTTTTACATTATACAGTTCTGAATAATCAGGTTTTATAGGCTCTTCATCAGAGTATACGACCTTAAGAGAATCAATATTTCGCCTCTTCATCTCCCGTCTCATAACTCTGCAAAGAGGACAGATACTTGTGTCATATATATCTGCAACCTTAAACCTCGACGGATCAAGCTTATTCCCGGCGCCCATGGCACTTATTACAGGAACATTAGCTTCTTTTGCTCTCATGATGATACTTATCTTGGCTGTAACAGTATCCACGCAGTCAATAACATAGTCATAAGAGGAAAAATCAAATTGATCGGCATTTTCCGGAAGGTAAAAACATCTGTAAACATTAACCTTGGCATCAGGATTAATATCAAGCATGCGCTCCTTCATTACATCAACTTTATATCTGCCAATCGTGGAATGAAGAGCAATTATCTGTCTGTTTATATTGCTTCCCGATACAACATCGCTGTCAACAATATCAAATGAGCCTATGCCGCTTCTTACAAGCCCTTCGCAGACATATCCGCCAACACCGCCAACTCCGAAAACAGCCACGCGCTTTTTATGAAGTTTTGTAACAGCTTCTTTACCGATAAGAAGCTCTGTTCTCTCAAACTGATCGCTCATTATATGTAAAAGCTCCCATAAAAGTGTGGCCTTTAATATCAGTCAATAAGTGTAGGATTCTCCTCAACAACCCAGGGAAGTCCGTACTCATTAAGCATCTCCATATACGGATCGGGATCGAATTCATCTGTTGTGAATACGCCGGGCTTCTTCCACTTACCGGTTACTACAAGAGCTGTTCCTATCATTGCAGGTACGCCTGTTGTATAGCTTATAGCCTGGCTTCCGAGCTCTTTATAGCATTCCTGATGGTCACATACATTGTAGATATAGATAGTTCTTTCCTTGCCGTCCTTGATTCCGCGGAAAATACATCCGATGTTTGTCTTTCCGACAGTTCTGGGACCAAGGCTTGCGGGATCGGGAAGAAGTGCTTTTAAGAACTGAATAGGCACGATCTCTCTTCCTTCAAACATTACAGGGCTTGTTGAAAGCATTCCTACATCCTCAAGGCATCTCATGTGATCAAGATAGCTCTGACCAAATGTCATGAAGAAGCGGATTCTCTTAACTTCAGGGAAGTTTCTTCCAAGAGCCTCGATCTCCTCATGGTGAAGAAGATACATATCCTTCTTACCAACCTGAGGAAAATCATACTCTCTCTTTATTTCCATGGGCTTTGTTTCAACCCAGTGACCGTCTTCCCAATAGCTTCCGTTTGCTGATACCTCACGGAGGTTTATTTCAGGATTGAAGTTGGTTGCAAAAGCGTATCCGTGGTCACCGCCGTTGCAGTCCATGATATCGATATAGTGGATCTCATCAAAATAGTGCTTCTTTGCATAAGCAGTAAATACAGATGTTACACCGGGATCAAAGCCTGTTCCCAAAAGTGCTGTAAGACCTGCTTCCTTAAACTTGTCAAAATAAGCCCACTGCCAGCTGTAATCAAAATATGCTGTAAAGCCTTTTTCCTTGCAGCGCTTCTCGTAGATTTCCCGCCACTTTGGATCATCTGTATCCTCAGGCTCGTAGTTAGCTGTATCAATATAGTCAACCTTGCACTCAAGACAAGCATCCATGATAGTAAGATCCTGATAAGGAAGTGCAACATTAAGCACTGCATCCGGCTTATAGCTGTTTATTACTCTTTTGATATCTAAAACGTCATCAGCATTTACTGTATCTGTAGTGATCTTTACGGGTGATCCGGACTTTTCAATCTTTTCTTTTAATGCATCACACTTGGAAACTGTTCTTGATGCAATACACATCTCTGTGAATACTTTGTTGTTCTGTGCGCACTTCTGAATAGCAACCTGTGCAACTCCGCCGCAACCAATAACCAATAATCTGCTCATATTAATCCTCCTGAAAAAAATACTTCGCTAAGCCCTCACAGCTTATCTGGACATTGCCTCTTCTTCCTGAAGAAGATCTTCAACATACTTAGGTAACATAAATGCTCCCTTGTGAAGATGTGTTGTATAGTACCAGGTCTTTATATTTCTCTCATCCCATCTGTCAGGATTAAAATCCTTTAAGGGATGATATTTTTTACTTGCAAAACCAAAGAGCCAATATCCTGCGGGACATGTAGGAATGTGCGCCTGATATACCCTGTTTATCGGGAATACTCTGTAGGCCTTTCTGTGCATGGCTCTGCAGCTCTCCTCATCCTCATCATAGAACGGGCTTCCATGCTGATAAACCATGATTCCATCGTCATGAAGTGCTTTGTAGCAGCTTCCGTAGAATTCTTTGGTAAAAAGTCCCGCCTCGTGTCCAAGGGGCTCAGTTACATCATTTATTATAAGGTCATACATATCATCGCATTTTCTAAGGAATTTAAGTCCGTCCTGATAATATATATGAACCCTGTCATCATCAAGACCGCAGGCATTGTCCGGGAAATACTGCTTGCACACATCCACAAACATGCTGTCGGGCTCAACAACATCGATTACTTTTATTTCCTCATAGTAACTTAGCTCTCTTGCAACACCGCCATCGCCGCCGCCAAGGACAAGTACTCTCTGAACCTTGGGATGAACTGCCATGGGCACATGAACTATCATCTCGTCATAGGTAAATTCATCTTTCTCTGAAAAGATGATATTACCGTCTGATGTAAGGAACTTGCCGAATTCAGGTGAATCAAATACGTCGATCCTCTGAAACTCGGATGATCCCGAAAACAGCTGTTTATTAAGCCTTATGTTTATCTTTACGTTGTTGGTGTGCATTTCACCAAACCAATAATCCATCTGTGGCATGATAATGTTACCTCCTGAAACAAATGGTTCTTATTTTATAACCTGAAGCTCTGATATATCCTCACTCTCAGGTCCCTGCATTGAGCAGCCCTTTTCTTTGGCTGTTTTTA
>Ga0310691_10003759_pt1 | contig 17787 bp, 11 predicted proteins | sample 176DNAGHGlowgp2_FD_203887 | JGI IMG/M metagenome (GOLD analysis project Ga0310691, IMG submission 203887) | Sheep rumen microbial communities from Palmerston North, Manawatu-Wanganui, New Zealand - 1766 DNA GHGlow gp2 (v2) (version 2) | ecosystem: Host-associated > Mammals > Digestive system >...
ACATCAAAATTGTCTATCAGCACATCGGGAAGGATGGCACGCAGCAGTTGGGTATGATTCATGCTGCAAAGGTAACACTTTATTCTTGATTAGCCAAGCTTTACCAACCGGGTAAATCCGCTGAGCCCTGTTTGTTCTGCTCAACAGCATTAGCATCAAATACATCACTATTCTTGCTGCACGACGATACAGCCATTGCTCCCGCCATCATCATGATGGACATAGAAGACAAAAATACACTTTTCTTCATATTATATACGTTTATGTTGGATAATAGACTTTAATGGATAGCCAATACCTACTTCTAGGTATGTTTACGGGTGCAAATATAAGAAAAATCCTTGGATTTTAAAGTTAAATGCGTACAAAAACCCTATAGTTTAAGATACATTAACAAAAATGATGATACGCCCCCTTATTTCCTTAGCGACGAGAACCAGAGACCAATGAATGTCAGCAGACCGTTAAGCATCAGCAGCTCATAGCCGAAATGATAGTCCCATAGCCATTGCGTGGCGGTGTCGAGGGCATAGCACAGCAAGGGCGAGGCGACACAGATAAAGGGCACCAGAGGGTCATGTGGCCGACGGCGGGTGAAGAGTCCGAAGGTGAAGAGCCCCAGCAGCGGACCGTAGGTATAGCTGGCGATGGTGTAGATGGCATTGATGAGCGACGTGGAGTTCAGGGCACGGAACAAGAGGATGAAGAGCACGAAGAAGAGACACATCGCGATATGCGTCTGCTTGCGGAGCCGCTCGTTGCCTGCCTGACGGCGGATATCCACACAGTAGCTGGTGGTAAGTGACGTCAGGGCGGAGTCGGCACTCGAGAAGGAGGCCGCCACGATGCCGATGACAAATAAGTGAATAGTGAATAGTGAATAGTGAATAGTTGAGGTAGCTTGGATGAAGGTGGGCAGCAATGCGTCGCCTTTCATCGCCAAAGCCTCACTGCCGAAATACATCGTCAGCAGCACACCGAGGGCCAGGAAGAGCAGGTTGGCGGGTACAAAGGCCATACCGTAGGTACACATATCCTTCTGGGCATCGCGCAGCGACTTGCACGTCAGGTTCTTCTGCATCATGTCCTGATCCAGGCCCGTCATCACGATGGCAATGAAGGCACCGCTCAGAAACTGTTTCCAGAAATTATAGGGCGACACCCAGTCGTCGAACACGAAGATACGACTCAACGGAGAGGCGGCTATCGCCTCGACGGCATCGCCTAGGGAGCAGTGGAGCTGACTGATGACACTGAAGATAATCAGGATAAGGGCGGTAAACAGGCAGACGGTCTGGAAGGTGTCCGTAAAGACGAGCGTCCCGATGCCGCCGCGACGGGTGTATAGCCAGATGAGGGCCACCATCATCAGCACGTTGACGATAAAGGGGATGCCCACAGGGTCGAACACGAATTGCTGCAAGATGATACACACCACGTAGAACCTCACAGCCGCACCCGTCATCTTCGACAGCAGGAAGAAACTGGCTCCCATCAGATAGGATCGCTCCCCCAGGCGCTGCCCTAAGTAGCCATAGATAGTCGTCAGGTTCAGCCGATAATAAAGCGGCAACAGCACGAAGGCGATAACCAGATAACCCACGATAAAACCTAGGCACATCTGCAGATAGGTCATCTGCGAGGAGAGCACCATGCCTGGCACCGAGACAAAGGTAACGCCGGAAATCGAGGCTCCCACCATGCCGAAGGCCACCATATACCAAGGGGCACGGCGGTTGGCACGGTAGAAGGTATTGTTGTCAGCCCGCCTGCTGGTGAGATGACTGATGCCGAAGAGCACCGCGAAATAGACCAGAACGGTCAGGAGTATCATCATAACGGGGTGCAAAATTATAAAAAATCCCCGTAATACTTGCCATCTGTGCCTAAAAAGTTGTACCTTTGCATCCAAAGATGAACATCCGGGACCGTCAGATTCTCCAAATAGCACTGCCAAGCATCATCTCTAACATCACCGTTCCGCTGCTGGGCATGATCGATGTGGCTATCGTGGGCCACATGGGGAGTGCCGCCTATATCGGTGCCGTGGCTGTGGGCTCGATGATCTTCAACCTCATCTACTGGCTCTTCGGCTTCCTCAGGATGGGGTCGAGCGGACTCACCTCCCAGGCTTTAGGCCGGCGCGACCTGACGGAAGTCATAAGGATGCTGGTGCTCTCCTTGACGATTGCCCTGACGATTGCCCTGTCTCTGATCGTGCTGCAGATACCGATGAAATGCCTGATGTTCTGGCTTCTTGGTCCCACGCCCGATGTTGTCCCCTTCGCCACCACCTATTTCTATATAGTCGTCTGGGGCGCACCGGCCTCCCTGGGACTCTTCAGTCTCTCGGGTTGGTTCATCGGCATGCAGAACACGCGGATACCGATGCTGATATCCATCGGACAGAACATCGTGAACATCCTTGCCTCACTCTCCCTCGTCTATGGCTTCGGCATGAAGATCGAGGGCGTGGCCCTGGGCACGGTGATTGCACAATATGCCGGTTTCTTCGTGGCCCTTGGCCTTCTCAGATACTATTACGGACGATTGTTCCGGTATTTCTGGAGCGACGGGCTGTTTCGCGATATGCGTGCCTTCTTCAGCCTGAACCGTGATATCTTCCTCCGGACGTTCTGCCTGGTGGCGGTGAATCTCTATTTCACCTCTGCAGGTGCCCGCAGTGGTGCTGTCATCCTCTCCGTCAATACGGTGATGATGCAGCTCTATCTCTTCTTCTCCTACTTCATGGACGGGTTTGCCTATGCTGGCGAGGCCCTGGGAGGACGGTTCTACGGGGCGAGAAATACGGCGGCCTTCCGTGAATTGCTGCGACACCTTTTCCTTTGGGCAGCTGCCATCACCTTGGCATACACCTTATTATATATGTGGGGAGGAACATGGATTATCGGCATCCTGACGGATGAGCCTCAGGTGTTGGAGACTGCGAGAGCGTATCTTTGGTGGATATGGCTCATCCCGGCAGCGGGTGCGCTGGCGTTTATCTGGGATGGTGTCTTCATCGGCGTCACGGCCACGCGCGGCATGCTGGCATCCTCCTTTATCTCTGCCCTGTTTTTCTTCGGCATCTACCTTGTTTTCCGCGATTTCATCGGTAATCATGCACTGTGGCTGGCCATGATTATCTATCTCCTCATGCGGGGCATCATCCAGACGTGGTGGTTCCAGAAGAAGATGGTGTCAGTCTGAAGGCCAGTCCTCAAATTGCAGTTCCAGCTGGATCCACCGGGGCTCGGTTTCCCTGATGTCTTCTTTGTGATTGGATACCCCCAGTCCCAGCAGACGGATGGGGTGCGACTGGAATTCCACCTCGCCCATCAACTGCTTGGCGAGAGGCAGTATCTCGTCTTTCGTGTGGAGCACATGCCCGACGGTGATACTGCGCGTAATCTGTTGGAAATCCAGGAATTTGATCTTCAGCGTCAGCGTCCTGCCTTCAAACTGGCTCTTCTCGATGCGTCTCACGAGTTCCAGCACCGTGTGGTAGAGTTCTATCGTCACGGCGGCAGGCTCATTGATGTCCTGCTCGAAGGTCCGCTCACAGCTCACCGACTTCCGCTCCCACTCCGAGACCACAGGCCGGTTGTCGATGCCACGGGCGAAGTCGTAGAACACGCGCCCCATCTTGCCGAACTCCTGCGTCAGATGCGTCAGTGAGTGTTGCCGAAGGTCTGCGCCCGTGAAGATTCCCATCCTGTGCATCTTCTCTGCAGTCTTCCCGCCCACGCCCCATATCTTCTCCACCTGCATCTGGGCGATGAAGTCGAGGGCCTTGTCGGGGTGTATCACGGTGAGTCCGTCGGGCTTGCGCCAGTCCGAGGCAATCTTCGCCAGGAACTTACAGTAGCTCACGCCTGCCGAGGCTGTCAGCTGTGTCTGTTCCCGGATGCGCTGCTTGATCTCCCTGGCGATGTCGATGGCAAGGGGCATCTGCTTCTTGTTATCCGTCACGTCGAGGAAAGCCTCATCCAGCGACAACGGTTCTATCAGGTCGGTATAGTCTTGGAAGATGGCGCGTATCTGTCCCGACACCTCCTTGTACTTATGGAAGTGGGGCGTGACGATGATGAGGTGGGGACACAGGCGTTTCGCCACTTGGATAGACTGAGCGGAGTGGACCCCGTACTTGCGAGCCTCGTAGCTCGCCGTGGATACCACACCCCGCTCAGCATCGTGACCTACGGCCACGGGTTTTCCTCTCAGTTCCGGATTGTCCCGCTGCTCTACGGCAGCGAAGAACTGATCCATATCTACATGTATGATCTTCCGCTCTCCCAAGTCCCTGCGCTTAGTCCTCCAGACCACTCAGGCTGCGGGCAAGCCACACGTCCATCTTGCCTGCGCCGCGATGGTTCCAGGCGTAATAGGGGATGAGCTTCACCGTGACGTCCTTCGCTGCAATCTTACCCTCGCGGGTGATGGAGGCCTCCTGGGCTTTGGCACTGATGGCTGTCACCTGGAAGGTCTTGCCGTCGCCCTCGGTATTGGCGATGCCATAGGCAGGGAGCACCTCAAACTGTGGTTGACGTGCCAGCAGCAGGTGGTGGGGGTTGACGCCCTCGTTGTCTGCCCACTCGGTACAGTACACCAGTGGTCCGCGCTCCACGGCGATGCGGCCTCTGTCGTCGCTCACCTTGCGGTTGGCGATGACGGTGCGCACGGGCATGTCGAAGTGGATGCGCACGACGTCGCCCTTCTTCCACTGACGGTTGATGACGAGGTAGCCGTTCTGCAGCTCACCGTCCACCTTCTTGCCATTGACGCTGACCTCATAGCCAGAGAGGATATCGTCGCTGAAGGAGTAGAGGTCTGAGGGCACCACCTGATTCCTCACCCATCCCGGGATGCGGATCATCATGTTGAAGGCCTTCGCCTTGTTCTGGAGCACCTTGATCGAGATGTCGCCGTCCCAGGGATACTGGGTGGTCTCCTCCAGCGTCACGTTCTTGCCGTTCACGGCGATGGTCGCGGTGTTGGCGGCATAGAGGTTCACGTAGAGGTTGTTCCCGTGTACACCGTACATATAGCCGGGCATCGAGGGGATGAAGCGGCTCAGGTTCGAGGGACAGCAGGCACAGCCGAACCAGGGCTGGCGGGTCTTGGTGTTGTCGGCGTTGAAGCAGTAGTGGCCGTCGCTCGAGAGCGGGTTCGGGTAGAAGAACTTACCGCCATCGACGCTCATGCCGCTGATGACACCGTTATAGAGTGTGCGCTCCAGACAGTCGATGTACTTCGCGTCGCCGTGCAAGAGGAACATACGCTCGAAGAGATAGACCATCGAGATGGCGGCACAGGTCTCGTTGTAGGCTGTCAGGTTGGGCAGCTCGTAATCGGCACCGAAGGCTTCGCCTGCATGGCGCGCTCCGACGCCGCCCGTCAAATAGTATTTCTTTGAGACGATATTCTCATAGATGGTGTCGATGGCCTTGATGTAGGAGGAGTCACCCAGCAGTGCGGCCACGTCGGCCATACCGGCATACATATAGCCGGCGCGCACGGCGTGTCCCCAGGCTTCTGTCTGCTCCACCACGGGCTTGTCGCTCTGTGAATAGACATCCCTGCGCCCTGTCTTGCCGCGGTAGTCGAGCAGGAACTTGGCCTCGTCGAGGTATTTCTTCTCACCTGTGAGGACATACAGGCGGGCGAGTGCCATCTCGGCAATCTGGTGTCCCGGCACGATACAGGCCTGTCCGGCGTTGGGACCCACCTCCTTCACCACACAGTCGGCATAGCGCTTGGCGATATCCAGGAACTTCGTCGAACCCGTCGCCTGGTAGTGGGCACAGGCGGCATCCACCATGTGACCCAGGTTGTAGAGCTCATGACTCAGGAAGTCTTCCTTCTCCCAGCGCTTCTCACCGCTCCAGCCGTGCGGATGCCTGGGGTTGATGGTGCGGGCGGTATAGAGGTAGCCGTCGGGCTCCTGGGCTGATCCCACCACGTCGAGCACGGAGTCGATATAGGCTTTCAACTTCTTGTCGGGATAGGTCTGCAGCACGTAGCTGGCACCCTCGATGGTCTTATACACGTCGGTGTCGTCGAACGAGAAACCCATGAACTTTGCCACATTCCACTCGGGCGTCTCCAGTCCGGCGTGCCCCGGGTGCTGCAGGGTGTAGGCAGCCATCTCGAAGTTCTTGTAGCGGTGCTCGCTCTCACATTTCGAGAAAGCCAGCGGTATCGTCACCTCACGGGCAGCCTGGATGCGGTCGCCCCAGAAGGTATTGGGCGTGATCTTCACCGATGTAAAGGGAACCTGCGTGTAGGGATAGCCGCTCTGGGCAGCAACCGTACCCGCAAACGCTGCTAAAAGGCAGAAAAGAATAGTTATTCGTCTCATAATAAGTAGTAATTTGATGATTTGGTGGCAAATTTACACTTTTTATTCCAAATAACAAAGCATTTTTCAGAATTTATTTGTATCTTTGCCCACAGATTATTCATTATACATTCATTAACACCCAAAACTATATGAACAGACGAACAACGATTACTGCCCTCTTACTGGCAGTTGGCTTGGGTCTCAACGCCCAGAAACCTATGAAGGCCCCCGCCGGCGGCAAGGCCATCAGTGACGAATTGATCGGTATTTTCTTCGAGGACATCAGCAGTGCTGCCGACGGCGGCCTCTATGCCGAGTTGGTACAGAACGGCTCCTTCGAATACAACCTCGTGGAGCGCGACGGGTGGGGCTCTGGCACTGCCTGGCGCATGATACGCCCGGGCCACTCCACAGGATGGCTGGAGCCACGCAAGGACAACAGCATCCATCCCAACAACCCCACCTACATGCGTCTGAACATCGAGCGCACCAGAGAGTTCTACGACTATACGGGGTGGAAGGGATTCGGCCTCCAGAACGACGGCTTCGACGGCATCTCCGTGAAGGCCGGTGCGAAATACGACTTCTCCGTCTTCCTCCGCAATGTCGATAAGGGGCAGAAACAGGTACGCGTGGCCCTCGTCGAGCCCCGTGGATGGGGCAAGGACCCGAAGCTGCTGGCCGATGCCACCTTCTCTGTCACCGACGGTGTCTGGAAGAAATACGAGGCTGTGCTCACCCCCGACTCCACCTGTCAGAAGGCAGCGCTCCAGGTGCTCGTGCTCGATACGGGCAGCGTCGACATCGACATGATCTCACTGATGCCTGAGGACACCTATAAGGGTCACGGCCTGCGCAAGGATCTCGCTCAGGCACTGGCAGACCTGCAGCCCAAGTTCCTGCGCTTCCCCGGCGGCTGTGTCGTACACGGCGGCGGCGACGGCTTCTGGAACACTTACCGCTGGAAGACCACCATCGGTCCCAAGGAACAGCGCCGTCAGCTCAAGAACACGTGGGGCTACCATCAGTCGATGGGTCTCGGCTACTATGAGTATTTCCAGTTCTGCGAAGACCTCGGCATGGAGCCGCTACCCATCCTGCCCTCGGGCGTGAGCTGCCAGGGTGCCAACGGTGGCTGGAACATGTGGCCCACACAGGCACAGGATGCCTGTCCGATGTCGGAGATGGACGAGTGGGTCCAGGAGGCCCTCGACCTCATCGAGTGGGCCAACGGCGACCCCGCCACCTCGAAGTGGGCGAAGATGAGAGCCGAGCAGGGCCATCCCAAGCCCTTCGGACTGAAGTATCTCGGCATCGGCAACGAGGAGAAGATCTCCCCGGAGTTCGCCGAGCGCTTTAAATATATATATGAACGCGTGCGCAAAGCCTATCCCGACATCGTCATCGTCGGCACCGCCGGTCCTGGCTCCCACCCCGACAATCCCGACTACCAGGCAGGCTGGAAACTGGCCGAGGAAACGGCCATGCCCATCATCGACGAGCACTACTACGAGCCGCGCGACTACTTCCTGAAGAGCCGCCAGTACGACAGCTATCCGCGCGACCGCCAGACGAAGGTGTATCTCGGAGAATATGCCGCCAAGGACAAGAAACTCATCGACGCCCTGGCTGAAGGTCTCTATCTGCTCCACGTGGAGCGCAATGCCGATGTGGTGACGATGACGAGCTATGCACCGCTCTTTGCGCGCAAGAATGCTACCAACTGGAATCCCGACATGATCTACTTCGACAACGAGCGCCCCTACCTCACGTGCAGCTACTATGTGCAGCAGCTCTTCGGACAGAGTGCAGGCCAGTACTACTACGGCGACTGCGTCAGCTTCGAGGGCGACGCCCCCGGCGTGTGCCAGCCCCAGGAGGATGTCCACTACGGACAGTCCGTCGTGCTCAACGTCAAGACGCGCCGTCTCTACGTGAAGCTCTGCAATGCCTCCGGCGAGACCAAGAAGGTCAACGTCAACCTGAGCCGCTTCGGCCTGAAGAAGATGGCCACGAAGACCACGCTCTCCGGCAATGCCGAGGATGAGAACAACTACGAGTCACAGCCCATCGTCCCCGTGAAGGAGCAGGTGAAGGCCCAGAAGAAGTTCAGCCTCGACCTCGCCCCCTACTCGATGGTGATGCTCGAGTACACACTCTGATTACCCTATTGGAATATCCATGACGAAACGGGCACCCGGCGAGTAGGATGTGTCGAGCACGATGTCGCCACCCATCCTACGGGCAATGCTTCTCGCAATGCTCAGGCCGATGCCCGTTCCGTCGTAGTATTCGTCCAACTGCACGAATTCCTCGAAGATATGTTCTGCTTCCGACGGCGGCACGCCGATGCCTGTATCCTCCACCGTGAAGCGCAGCATCCCGTCATGCCTGCTGGCCAACAGCCTGACGGCAGCCTTCTCGGCGACGGCCTCGTTGCGGTGGTGTGCCTCAGCCTGGCGAGTGAACTTACGGGCATTGTCGAGCAGCAGCGACAAGGCGCGCGTGGCCTGTCCGAGATTGGTGGTCACGCTTAGCGTCTCTACTGCCTCATCGGTCTTCAGCTCGAAGTTCACGTGAGGTGCCTGCGCAATGCCGCTGTCCTCCACGGCCTGTGCGGCTATCTGCACGGCAGGCACACTGTCCTCACGGGCAATGACGGTCTTGCTACTGGCATCCGACAGCTCCAGCATCTTATTCACAAGCCCCGTGATGCGCTCCGTGTTCTCCGTTATCTGATGGTTGATGTTCTGTTTCGTCGGCTCGTCGAGTTCCATACCCGGCGAGGTGATCACTTGTGTAAACCCGCTGAGGATGTTCAGCGGCGTTCTGATCTCGTGGGATATCTGCTGTATGAAGTTCGTCTTCATGCGCGATGACTCCTCGGCACGGGCATAGGCAATCTTCAGCTCCTCGTGGGCAGCCTGCAGCTTCTTGGCTGCACGGTGACGGTGGAGCATGAAGAGCGTCAGGAACACCAGTATCAGCAGCAGCGTACCCGTCAGCACAAGCAGCCGGAATCTGGACATTGTCACCGACTGCTCCCTGATCGAGGCCTCTTGGCGGGCGATGGTCTCCTCCTTCTCCTGCGTCTCATAGACGATGGCCAGCTGGGCTGCCTCGTCCTTTAGCGCACGCGCGTAAATGGTGTCAAGCGAGTTGACGATGCGCGTCGCCGTTGCCAGTGCCTTGGCGGTGCGCCCCGACTTCAGCTCCGCCGTGAACTTCGGTGCCAAATCCAGCCGCAGGAAATCCATCGTCAGTTTTTTCTCTGCCAGTGGGTGCGACTGGTCTATATAGGCAGTGAGATCCGCAAGCTCATCCCATTTCCCCATCGTCTGCAGGTAGCTGACCTGCGTTCCCACGAAGTCGTTGTCGTCCTTGTCCACAATCTTCAGGAAGTGCCTGTAACTGCGCTCCGCCTCCTTCCGCATCCCCGCCTTTGCCAGCACGAGGGCCTTGTTCGCCTCCAGGCACTGGGTTGCATACACCTCGCGGTCTTCCTTCAGGTCCGGCGCCTGTACGATGGTGTTGTAGGTAGCCTCCAGTCGCGGCAGCCAGTCCATCGCCTCCTTGATATTGTTCTGTGTCAGGTTGCACTCGATGCAGTTGCTGATGACGATAAACATATTATAGAAATGGTCGAAGCGTTTGAGCTGCCTGGCGTGTTCCTCCATGCGGTCACAGGCCTCACGGAACTTCCCGTTGCCTTCCGCCGTCTGTCCCAGCATGATCTGGCACGAGCCTATCTGACTGAGGAATTTCAGTTCGTAGGACTTGCTTATCGGCAGCGTGTCTTGCTTGGCGAACTCCATGCCGAGCGTCGCGTAGTGGAGCGCCTTCTCCCAGTTCAGGTTGTTGATGTTGATATGCGAGAGCAGTCGGTAGGCGGCATAGAAGCTGGGCGGATCCTCCTCGTAGAGCATCCCGTCCTTGAGTGATTTCTCCGCGTAGTAGGCCGAAGTCTTCGGCTGGTTCATCGCGTCGTAGATCTCCGCCCTGCACTCGTCGGCCATGTTAGGTGTCAGGTCGCCTGTCAGCTGCAAGCTGTCTGTCATGACGATGGCGTGCTCGGGGTTCTTGTAGCGCTCGTCGTAGATGGCATACATCAGCGAGTCGAGTCTCGACTCACTGGCAGGTGTGCGTGCGCCCTGCCTCGCCTTGTGACAGGCTGTCAGCAGGAGCAGCAGTGTGAGGATGGGCAGGTATGGTCTTCTCATTGGCAGGGCTATGCGGTGTTACAGATTTACGACACGGATGGCATAAGGCGGCAGCACGACGGTGTTACCGTCTGTTTGTAGCGGCTCATACTTCATCCTCACCGACTGGTCCTCGGGCTGTCCGTCGAAGCCCTCGGCGATGGCCCCGGCAGGAATGTCGATGCCCTGGAGCGTCAGGTTCAGCGGCACGGGCAGCGCGTTGATGAGCTTCAGGTAGCGGCGCCCCGTCTTCGAGTCCCTCACCACACTGGCGCCGAGACGGTGCTTCAGACTGTCGGCGATGCCCGACAGCTGCGTGGCCTCATAGCGGTCCCCGCTGTAGAGAGAGAAGAGCCGCTGCACGTCGTAGGCAGGCGTGGGCCTCACCTCCGTGTTCGAGAAGTAGATCATGTCGGGGTTCCAGTTGTGGTGCCCGTCCTTTGCCAGCATCGGTGCGTAGCTCGTCATCTCCACCACGTCGCCGTTGCGCTCCACGTCCGTCAGGTAGAGTGCCTCCGCGAGCGCCGTCTCCACGTTGGGCCGTCGCGCCTGTGTCGAGGCCGCATACTCGCCGAGATACACCTTCGGCAGTTTCCTGTTATAGTCGTCATAGTAGTCACGGTGGTGCATGAACCAGCCCGTCGATTCGTAGTAGTGCTCATCGACCATATACTGCAGCTCGGGGTGCCTGCGGGTGAAGTCCCAGCCCTCGATGTAGTCGGCACTCGGCGTGTGGAAGGGGCCCACGGTACCACAAATCTTGATCTCCGGATGGCGCTGCCGGATCGCCTTGCAGATCATCTCATAGCGCTCCTCGAACACCGTCGAGATGATATCCTCGTTGCCGATGCCGATATACTTCAGGTTGAAGGGAGCCGGATGACCGGCGTCGGCCCTCATCTTCGCCCATCTGGAAGTGGCAGGGTCGCCGTTGGCCCACTCGATGAGGTCCATCAACTCCTGGATATAGGCAGGCATCTCCTCCATGGGGATGCCGCCCTGCTGTCCGCCGACGCCGTTGCGGTCGTTGGCACTGTTCTGACAGGGCACGCCTGCCGCCAGCACGGGCAGCGGCTCCGCCCCGATGTCCTCACAGAACTGGAAGTACTCGTAGAATCCCAGTCCGCGCGTCTGGTGGTAGTTCCAGATGTTGAAGTCAGGCTTGCGCTGCTCCAGCGGCCCGATGGTGTGCTGCCAGTGGTAGATGTTCGCCAGTCCCTGTCCGTGACTCATGCAGCCGCCGGGGAACCTCACGAACTTCGGCTTCAGGGCGGCGATGGTCTCCGCCAGGTCCTTGCGCAGTCCGTTCTTGCGGTTCATGAAGGTCTCCTGCGGGAACAGGCTCACCATGTCGATGCCCGCCCGCTGCGCCTTCACGCCGATGAGTGCCAGCCGCGCCTTGTCACAGGTCTGCTTCGCCTTCAGCACCGCCTCGTACCGCTGCCATGCATCACCCTCCGTCTTCACCTTCGCCTGTGCCAGCACGTTACCCAGGCTGTCAGTCAGCTGCACGATGAAGTCCTTCCTCGGGGCCTTGCCCTCCTCGCCGGTACGGACGTTGCGCACGAACATCGAGAAGTCGTATCGTGCCCCCTGCTTCACGGCGATGCCGTCCCATCCTTCGTTGTAGATGGTGTCCTCGCCGACGACCGCATAGTGGGGATTGTTCGCACTCAGCGGATCCACCTGCACCACCTGTATGGGCTGCGAGCTGCTCCATGCCGTCGTGGCCGTCCAGCCGCGGTGGTCCCTGGGTGTGTATTCGAAGTCGCGGTTCTGTATCAACTCCGCGTAGAGACCGCCGTCAGCCGCATAGCTGATATCCTCGAAGAAGACGCCGATGAGCTTGTCGCTGATGGCCTTCTCCGTGCCCGTCAGACTGAGCGTCGCCTCACAGGCCGTCTTCGGCATGGCGCTGTTCCGCGCATCGTCGTGCATGCGCTCGCTGCTCAGCCGTGCGTCCTGGCGCATCGCCTCGAAGTGGTCCGTCACGCGCTTCAGCTCCTGCGGCGTGACCTCAAACAGACAGCCTTCCCGCAGTGCACCGCCGACAGTAGCCGTGTCGCGCGTCCAGGCAGCCTCGTCGATCTGGCTCTGCTCGTCACGGGCAAAGAGCCTGAAGTCCGCCGAGGCCCGCGTCCACCGCTTGTCGCCGTCCTTCGTCTTGTAGTAGATGTCGAAAGTCCCCTCGTCGTTGGCAAATACCACCGGCTTCAGGCACTGCCGCGTCGTCATCCTCGGGTAGTCCTGCGGACGCCATGTCACAAGGTCGCGCGAGTAGGCCGCCGCCAGCATCGGCGACAGGTCGTTCACCTGGAACACCAGGCGCCACGAGCCGTCCTTCGCCCTGGCCAGCGAGGGGTGGTACATACGCTTCTCCGCGCCCCACTGCCCGTAGTCGCTGCTGCAGAGCTGGCCGAGGTCCGTCCAGCCCGCCTCCGTCTGCTGGGCGATGTGCAGGCCGTCCCTCTCCCCGGGACAGTAGATAAACACTTGTGGCATAGCCGTCTGCTGGGCGCTGGCTGTGATAGCCGTCGCCGTCAGGATAGTCAGTAACAGTCTTCTTGTCGTCATAATCGTTTCAACTGGTAATTTTCTGCAAAGATACAAATAAAAATCGAAAAAAAATAGGAATAAGTCAGAAAATACCTTATCTTTGCAAAGTCAAACCCGAATTAATAACAACTCAAACTATTACCACTATGAAGAAAATGATGTTTATCCTGCTGGCCTTCGTCATGACGATGAGCATGCCCGTTATGTCCGACAACGACCGAGTGATCACCTTCGACCAGCTGCCCGCCCCGGCACAGGCCATGTTGAAACAGCACTTCGGCGACAAGGTGCCCCTGGTCATCACCGCCGACAGGAGCGACTTCAACGTGATGTACCAGAGCGGCGAGAAGGTAGAGTTCGACAAGAAAGGCAACTGGCGCGAGATCGAGTGCAAGCGCAGCAGCGTGCCCGAGGCCCTCGTCCCCGAGCAGATCAAGGCAGCCGTCAAGAAGAGTTTCCCCGGCACCACGATCCAGAAGATCGACCGTGACCGCCGCGGCTACGACGTGGAGCTGGACAACGGCCTCGACCTGGAGTTCAACAAGAAGTTCCAGATGGTAGAGATCGACGACTGAGATAACGGCATTTGGGGCGTCAGCGATACTGACGGCGCTGGCGCGACCTAGGCTTCTTCTTCATGACCCCCATCTCCACTTTGTACATGCCGACGACATCGGCAGTCTCGATGTTTGAAGGGCTTACCGCTTTCACCTTGACAGGTGCGCCGACATTCACCCACTTGAAGACGGATACAGGCTTCTTACGGTTCGACATGTCACCGTATATCTTGTCTTTGGTGAGCGGGATGCCTGCACCCTGCACGTCCTTGACGAGGGCATTGCAGAACGTGTCGGCCTCTTTCTTCGTATTGAAGAAGAAGTAATACCAGGTCCTGTTGTCATACCAGTCAAAATAGCAAATGCCGATAGGGACACCGCGATAGGTGAAATCGAAGGATTCACCGGCATGGAGACCTGGATTGCCGTTGATGGTTTCACAGGTATTGAATGTATCCATTATCATCTGCCACGCTATATCTTTTGTCGGCATGTCGGCATTGATGCACGTGAAGGGGAAATAGAGGATATCCTGGATATTACGCTCCTTCCCGCCGATCTGTGTAGGAGCAAGGGGCTGGGCCGTTGCCAGCATGAAAGGCATAAGCAGGAACAGCAAGGCGAATTTGATAGTCTTCATATCTACAATCAGTTTTAGACATGCAAATATAGGAATATTTATCGGAACCTGCAAATTTTCCGGAGGAATTAACAATGCCTTCATAAAGAAGCCCGCTCGGCCCAGTCGCCGCGGTCCAGATTCCGGTAGCCGATAGCCTCGGCGATATGGTGCCCCTGTATCTGTGGTACGCCCTCAAGGTCGGCGATCGTGCGCGCCACCTTCAAGATTCGGCTATAGGCCCGTGCTGAGAGGGAAAGCCGCTCCATAGCCATGCGGAGCATCTCGAGGCTCTGGGCATCGGGCTGTGCAAACTCGTGGATCATCCTTTCGGTCATCTGTGCATTACAGTGAATACCTTTAAAGTCGGCATATCGCTTTTCTTGAATATGCCGTGCCTTGATAACCCGCTCACGAATCGCGGCACTGGGTTCGCCAGGCTGCATCTGTGTCAACTCCTTAAAGGGCACCACGGGCACCTCACAGTGGAGGTCGATCCTATCCAGTAAGGGACCGCTGATCTTGGAAAGATAACGACTGATTTGTCCGGGCGTACAGACGCAGTGGTGGGTAGGATCGCCGTAATAGCCGCAGGGACAGGGGTTCATCGAGGCTACGAACATGAAGGAACAGGGGTACTCGACGGTATATTTGGCACGCGAGATGGTAATCCTGCGGTCTTCGAGCGGCTGGCGCAGCACTTCCAGTGTCGTCTTGCTGAACTCAGGCAACTCATCGAGAAAGAGCACGCCGTTGTGGGCCATGCTGACCTCGCCAGGCTGAGCTTTGTTGGTTCCGCCCGTCATGGCTACCTGCGACACGGTATGGTGAGGACTGCGGAAGGGCCGTTGGGAGATCAGGGAGGTGCCGCTGGCAAGTTTGCCTGCTACGGAGTGAATCTGCGTCGTCTCCAGACTCTCAGCCAGCGTGAGAGGCGGCAAGATACTGGGCAGCCGTTTTGCCATCATCGACTTACCACTGCCCGGAGGGCCGATCATGATGATATTATGTCCACCTGCGGCTGCTATCTCCAATGCCCGCTTTACACTTTCCTGCCCTTTCACGTCGGCAAAGTCGAGGTCGAAGCTGTACTGGTGTTCATAAAACTCCTTACGCGTGTCGACAACCGTCGGCTCAAAACCAGCATCGCCATTAAGAAAAGCGATAACGTCGGCAAGATTGTCCATGCCATAGACATCGAGGTTGTTTACGACGGCAGCCTCGCGCACGTTCTCCCTAGGCACTATAAGGCCCTTGAACTTCTCCTTCCGGGCACGGATGGCCACGGAAAGGACGCCGCTCACGGGCTTGAGCTTGCCGTCGAGTCCCAGTTCCCCAATCATCATATAGTCGCCAAGCATGGTATCGCCTACCTTGCTATGAGCAGCGAGGATACCGATAGCCAGCGGCAAATCGTAGCCACTGCCTTCCTTGCGGATATCTGCGGGTGAGAGGTTGATGGTCAACTCGGCTGTGGGCGGCTTGAAACCTATATTCGCAATGGCTGCACGGATGCGATCATAACTCTCCTTGACAGCCGCGTCGGCTAATCCAGACAGGTGGAACATGACGCCACGCGCCATATTCACTTCAATCGTGATAGTAGTGGCCTCAAGTCCCATGACTTCGGCACAGAATGTTTTTACAAGCATAGTATTTTAGATTTAATATTATTCCTCTTTCTTCTCCAGCAAGCTCTCTATTTTGCTCATGAGGTCGCGGGGGTTGAGGCCGTGGGCGAGGATCTTGCCCTGACTGTCGGTGACGATGTTGTCGGGGACGTAGGAGAGGCCCGTGAGCAGCAGCAGGGGCGTGTCGAACATCTTGCCGTCGCAGACGGTGGACCACTTCACGGAGTCGCGGGTGACGCGCTGGCGGCAGCCCTTGACGTCGGCATCGAGGCAGACGCTGAGGATCTTCAGGTCGCCGTCGTAACGCTGGTACTTGCTGATGAGCTGGCGCTGGATGGACTGGCTCTCGTAGTTCCAGCTGCTCCACACGGTGATAAGGTTGACCTTGCCGTTGAGGTCGCCGCTCTTGACGGTGCGCCCATCGACGTCGGTGACGGTAAAGGCAGGCAGGCGGGCACCGTCCTTCAGGTAGCGCAGTCCCTCGAAGCGCTTGAGGACGGCCTTGAGACCGGCGGTGTCGGGACGTGACTTGAGGATGGTGTTGGCCAGCTCGATGGCGCGCTGGTAGTTGGGCTCGGGCACCTGGATGTAGTAGCGGCGAAGGAGGTAGGCGGCGAAGGGCGACGTGGGGTTGTCGCGGATGAAGCCCGCCACGGAGAGGGCGAACTCGGCAGGGTTCTGCCCACTGGTCTGCTGCCGGAACTTCGTGAAGGCCTCGTTCTCCTGGAGCCCCGTGATCTTGGCTTCGCGCAGGTGGGAGGCGTCGCCGTCGATGGTGACCTCGGCTCCGCTGGTGCCGAAGACGGGCAGCTCGGTGAAGTTGGGGAAGACGAGCACGAAGGTGGTGGAGTCCTTCAACGGTATCTCGTAGTGGAAAAGCCCCTTGGCCACGGCGATGGTGTCGAGGGGCAGCTGCCCGTCGGCACCGTAGATATAGAGTTCTCCCTGGGTGAAGCCCTTGAACGACCCTTCGAGGAGGAAGGTGTCGCGCTTCTCGCCGCAGGCGACGAGCAGCAGGGCGCAGAGGAGGCAGCCAAGGGTCTTCTTCATCGGAGCGGCTTTATTTCTGGATCTTGGCCAGCTCGATGTCGCCGGCGGCATACTTGGCATAGAACGGATCGCGGGCGACGGCTTTCTTCAGGGCCTCGCTGGCATCGGCGGTGTTACCCATGCGGGCATAGAGGATGGCCTTGAGATAGTCGGTAGTGGCGTCGGGGTTCTTCACGTAGCGCAGCGTGATGTCGGCAGAGGCGTAGTTCTTGTTGAGAATCTGCGCGAGGGCGGCGCTGTTGGAATAGACGTCGGCGAAGTCCTGCTCGGCCTGGGCGTAGTTGCCCTTGGCGAGGTTGAGGTTGCCCATGACTTCGGCGAGACCGTTGGCGTCGGTGGCGGCAGCGATATACTGCTCGGCGGTGGCGACGTCACCATCCTTCAGGGCGAGCATGCCGAGGTTGGCCTTGGCTTCAGCGAGGGCGGGAGCGATGCGCTGGGCCTGCTGGATATAGTCGCTGGCAGCGGCGTAGTCGCCCTTGGCATAGGCGAGCACGGCGAGGTTGTTGTAGGCGCGGGCATCACTGGGATAGATCTCGGTGGCGCGCTTGTAGATGGCCTCCTTCTGGGCGTTGTCCTCGCGGATGGCGGCACCGTAGAGGAGCTCCTCGATGCTGAGCTTGGTGGGGTCGGACTGAATCTGGGCGAGAATCTGCTCGTCGCTGCGCCCGATGGTCTCATAGTTGATGGTCAGGCGTGAGCGGCGGAGCTGGGGCAGGATGCCGTCGGCGAGCTCACGGAAGGCGGCGGAGATATTCTTGATCTGCTGCTCGCGCTCCTGGGGGTCCTTATACATGGAGAGGACGCGGAGGATGATGTCCTTGTCCTGGAT
>Ga0310691_10003762_pt1 | contig 17780 bp, 15 predicted proteins | sample 176DNAGHGlowgp2_FD_203887 | JGI IMG/M metagenome (GOLD analysis project Ga0310691, IMG submission 203887) | Sheep rumen microbial communities from Palmerston North, Manawatu-Wanganui, New Zealand - 1766 DNA GHGlow gp2 (v2) (version 2) | ecosystem: Host-associated > Mammals > Digestive system >...
GACTCTGCTAAAAACTGGTCAACTGACGCAGTAGTGATGCGAGATGTTTCCTCTGCCATTGAATCAGAAATGATAATAGACCGCATTGCCTATTTCAACGCACCTGTTTTTATGATACAGCTTGAAAAATACGTGCAGTGCAGTCAGGAGGCTTCTGATGTTGTTGTGGTTTTCGCTCACAAAAAAGGAAAAACTCCTGTGAACACCAGACTGAAAATGGAGATCTGCGACGTATTTGAGGAAGCAGGAAGACTAACTGTTATGTCGGAGGGATATCTATGACAGCAAATGATTATATGAATTTTATCGTGGACGAGATACACTCCACCGTTGTGGCAACAGTGGACGGTGACGGTCTGCCCGTGACCTGTGTGATCGATATGATGTACGCAGACGAGAACGGACTGTACTTTCTCACCGCAAAGGGAAAGAACTTCTACCAACGGTTAAAGGACAAGGGCTATCTTGCACTTTCGGGGAAAAAAGGCGAGGATACCATGAGCTGTACTGCTGTTTCTGTCCGTGGTAAGGTCAGGGAGATCGGTGCAGAAATGCTCCCTCTGCTGTTTGAGAAGAATCCATATATGCGTGAAATTTATCACACCGAAGAAAGCAGAAAGGCACTCACCGTTTTTCAACTATATGAGGGCAGCGGAGAGTGGTTCGACCTGTCGAAAAAGCCTATCGAGCGTGACAGCTTCACATTCGGCGGTGCAGAGATCAGGGCAAGCGGATATTTCGTGACCGATGAATGCATCGGGTGCGGTTCATGTCTGAGCGACTGTCCGCAGAGTTGTATCGAACTGAACGGCAAGGCTGTGATCCGTCAGGAAAACTGTCTGCACTGCGGAAACTGTGCGGCGGTCTGTCCTGTGGGGGCAGTCATAAGGAGATGATCGTATGGAGAAATTAGACTTTCTGATAAACTATCTGCTGTCAGAAAGAAACGATGTTGACGGAATTGAGATACCAAACAATGATACAGATAAATTCCGCCTTTACAGAAGCCTTGTGAATATCCGCCCTGCTGTCAAGGCAGACGAGGATTATCTGCAAGCCGAGGACGAATATCTCACTGCCTTGACCGAGAGCAAGGGCATCACGGATATTGCAGATCTGTCGCCAATAGAGGACGGCATTTATCTCTGGAAAGGCGATATTACCACGCTCCGATGCGGTGCTATCGTCAACGCCGCAAATTCGGGAATGACGGGGTGCTGGCAGCCGTGTCACTCTTGTATCGACAACTGTATCCACACCTTTGCAGGGGTACGGCTTCGTTACAAGTGCGGTCAGATCATGCAGACACAAGGGCATGAAGAACCCACAGGCAAGGCAAAAATAACGCCTGCCTACAACCTGCCCTGCAACTATGTGATACATACGGTCGGACCGATCGTTCAAGGGCAGCTCACGGACGAGCATTGCAGACTGCTGGAAAGTTCTTACAAAAGCTGCCTTGAAATTGCTGTGCAAAACAATGTGAAGTCGATAGCGTTTTGCTGTATTTCAACGGGTGTGTTCGGCTTTCCGCAGGATAAAGCGGCAGAGATAGCAGTCCGCACCGTCAGGGAGTTTCGCAAAAGTCACGATATACAGGTGATATTCAACGTTTTCAAGGAGGACGATCATGAGATTTACAAGAGATTACTCGGCAGAAATTGACCGTCTGAAAAATGAGATCGAAACGGCAGATGCAATTGTCATCGGTGCCGGTGCAGGACTTTCTACCGCCGCAGGCTTTACCTATTCGGGAGAGCGTTTGCAGAAATACTTCGGGGATTTCGTGGAGAAATATGGCTTCCGGGATATGTATTCGGGCGGTTTTTATCCGTTCCCGACACCGGAAGAACAGTGGGCGTACTGGTCACGCTATATTTACATCAACCGCTATATGGACGTGGACAACGGCACATACAAGCGCTTGTTTGAGCTTATGAAGGACAAGGACTATTTCGTTATCACCACGAATGTCGATCACCAGTTCCAGAAGGCAGGATTTGACAAGCACCGCCTGTTCTACACGCAGGGCGATTACGGGCTTTGGCAGTGCAGTGAGCCCTGTCACCAAAAGACCTACGACAACGAGAAAACCGTCAGGGCGATGTTTGAGCAGCAGAAGGATATGTGTGTTCCGTCGGAGCTTGTACCGAAGTGTCCTGTCTGCGGAAAGCCCATGAGCATGAACCTCAGAGCAGATGATACCTTTGTTGAGGACGATGGCTGGCACAGAGCAGCCGAGCGATATGATGAATTCCTGCGCCGCCATGATGGACTGCATATCCTGTTCTTAGAACTTGGCGTAGGCATGAATACGCCTGTCATCATCAAGTATCCGTTTTGGAAGATGACCTATGCAAACCCGAAGGCGGTCTATGCATGCCTGAATTTCGGTGAAGCGTATGCGCCCGATGAGATAGCCGGGCAGAGCATTTGCATCAATGGGGATATTCGTGATGTGCTGAATGCCTTAGTCTAATATAAATTCAAGCCTTGCTCTCTGTTTTGAGTGCAAGGCTCATTTTATGCTAATAGACCAAGGTCTATTGAAATAGCAAAAAAATGTGTCATATAAGTTGTTTTTAGGCTTTTGCAATAACAGCACAGAGGAATGGCTTGATACAATCGAGGATAAGGTTGATTACGAAGCTTGGTATCTTGGACACTGGCATACGTATAAGCGGATAGATAAAATACACTTCCTGTTCCACGATATCGAGACATTATAATATCTGTACATTTAATGCACACGACTAAAAGGCAGTATAACGATAATAAAGAAGCCAGCTCCCGCAAGGGAGCCAGACGTTTATGATATTCAAGTAAGTATACATATTTTTACGAAGCTATTGGAGCACATCTGTGCAGATAAGACCGACTGCTTTCACATCGGTCTCATCATACACTTTTCAATTGTAGTATTTAACGTTTACACAGGATTCGGGACAGGCTCAGCCGCCCAGCACGCTCACCCTTCTCTTTTCAAGTATGGGTTCGCTCTTCGTTCTCTCCACCTGCTTTTGGAGCTTTGAGAGCTCTTTACCGGCTGCTGAGAGCTTTTCCTTGAGCATACCGCCGTTGTTCTTGGAGGATTCCACCGCCTTCTTCGGCGTCATGCCACTGATCATGTACTTAAAGTCGTCCCTCTCCATATATGCAGCAGTCCTGATCTTTACAGCTTTGATGAATTCGACCTTATTTATCGGCTCGCTCTTTCTCTTCAGAGCTGAGTTTATGCTGTCAATGACGGATCTTACAGCGAGAACGCGCGCGACGTCCTTGGCACATCCCGTGCAGTCGCCGTTCTTGTCCAGCTTAGCGGCAGACTTTTTGAGCTTGCTCTGAGCTTCTGACATCATCTTAGGGATAATGTTCGCTGAGGTATAATTCTCTGCCTTCTTCTTGATCATGTATTCGCGGCTCTCTTTCTTTGCCGCTTCTTCTGTCCTCTTTATGATGTCAGGAGAGATCCATTTCTTGCAGATCTCCTCGATATTCTTTGCCGCCTCATATCGCTTCTGTCCGACACCTGATCTGGGCTTCCAGTCCTTGTTGCTAAACGGGATACCTGCCTGTTTGCGGACCTTCTGCTGATACGCCATGCTCGCCTTGTACGCGTCGATCATCTTGCTGTCCACAAGGAAGCTCTTCGTTTCGAGCGCTTTTTCGAGTTCATTAGATGCCTTTCTCAGCTTCTGAATCTCGACAGAGTCATCATGTCCGATCATGAACCACTTGCTGGCATTGAGACCGGTCGTCTTCTGTCTGTATTCGTCCAAGTTCTCTTCTACGGCGAATTTCTTCTTCGGAGCAGACGAGTTCCGCATCGCAATGATATCGTTGAATGAGGGCTCAGCCGGTCCGGAAGACAGCTCTTTCTTCCTTTCCAGTTCCTTGAACGCCTCTTTTTGTTCCTCGATAAGTTCATCGAGCTCGCTGGATGCGGATGGATCTACTACAGTTGAACGGCTGACAGCCTGTGCGATCTTTCCGAATACATACTCATACTTGTGCTTCATGTCGCCCTTCATGTACATAGCATCATTGATGGCGTCCGCGACATCTTTGAAGTTGTCGAGATCCACCTTGGTGCCGTACTTTCCGGTGACGGACTCATAAACGTCGTACATCGAGTCGAGCACATCACTGTCGATCTCTTCGTTCCAGCCGTTCTTAAAGGCGAGCTTCTGAAGCGAGTGGTAGATGAAGCAAGGAACTACGGCTGCGGAACAGTTCAGATCACGGCATCGGATATGGGAGTGAAACTGTACACGGCATTCGGATTTACGCACAACAATAATTTCATGCAGTATAAACTGTAACGGAGGCATCATCACAAACGAGATATTTACAAGAGTAATCATCCGTATCTGACCGCCTTAGTCTCGGTAGGAGCGGATATGAAGCACTTCTCAATGGGGATAGTGATCTTTTCATTGCGGAGCAGTCCTCAAAAGCACACTTTCCCGTCGATCCGACGGTGCTCGGGAGCGATGTGCAGTTTCTGAACACATAAAGAGGTCTGACTCAAAAAGAGGAGCACTAAGCTCCTCTGATTATCGGTTATTTGTAGCGCTCAGTCCCGAAGAGGACCTTGTCGAAGAAGTCCTTTGTTTTCTCCTCGCCGAGGTTTTTCTTGAACACATCTGTGGAAACTCCGCCTTTCTCGACGAGTTCATCACAGTAACCCTGTGTAATATCGTGTTTTTTTGAAGCTGCCTCATCGGAGAGAGTGTCAAGTTCGGAAGCCGATGTCATATATGTGCTTATCGCGTCCGAGAACATCTCCTTTATCTTTTCATCGTCCTCTCTCCTGCCGGCCTTGTGGAGCGCCACCGTGAGGAGGTCATCATACCACGCAGACTCGGTCGAGATGTTTTCAAGGTCTGAATATCTGTCCTCGAATCCGCGGATCTTGTCCATTACCTGAACGTACTGCGGAGCGGAGGAATCCTCTGTAAGGTCATAGAATTCCGCGTAAGCCTTGCGTTTGCCGTAGATGTACATAAAGTCCATTGAGAGCATCGGCATATCCTTCTCATACGGAGTGATGATATAGGATACCATCTGCATCATTCCCATATTCACCTTCATCACAGAGAGATTGCCGAGGTCCTTTATGTCGTACTGTGAAACGTCGAATTTCATAATACCGTACATTTTTATCTCGCTGTATTCGTCGGCATCGACAGGAGTGACCTCTGTAGCTCCCGAGAGAGTCTCCATACCCGCATCGAGAGTGCTGTTCATCACCTTCATATTTTTCGATGCATTCACCGCAGTAAAGCCTGCGATCGCACCGACGAGAAGTACGATGATGAGCAATAGAACGAGTATCACCCTGCGTATTCTGCCTTTTTTCTTAACTGTTTTTTCCATAGTAGTCCTCCTGTCAGAAATATCAAAACATCACAATTATAACATCTGACGCGGGATATGTCAATAGAGTATATCTATTAGCATAGACAGACGTTATATCGCCCTTTTAATATACAAAGCAGTGCTTGATATGAAAGCTGAGGCGCGGTCTATCTATCCTCATTGGGGCATTTTTCAAAGATCAATACGGCACTATGGACAGTTCACAAAAAGCGCGTCGAGCAGCTTTTCCGCGTTCACTTCATAAAGCAGAGCAGATCAGAATACGTATCATAGCTCAACACGGATAAGTTTCTTTCAGAAATTCGATCAGCATCTCGGGGATATACTGATAGTGATGGGATTCATACAGCTTGTAGGTCAGTTCTGCGTTATGTGCCTCGAGACGCTCTTTCAGCTTTGCGACCCCTTCCAGAGTAGTATCATCCCCCTCACGGTAATTCTCGGCATAATCGGGATCCTCGAGCGAACCTGCACAGAGGAATACGGTCTTGTCCAGAGTATCGTTCCTGTCGAAATAACCGTAATCGTTCATATAAATGTCATTGCTGATGCCTTCATATTCATTATAATGCTTCAGTCCCCATAACGCAGGACTGCCGATGATGTAGTGACCGAAGGGCTGATTCTCGTACTTATCCGAATTGAACAGTGCATGGTGGGTGAACACACCGCCGTCCGAATGACCGTACAGCGTTGAATTACCGCAGTTGATATTATAATTCTCGCACAGATACGGCATAAGGTTGTCAGTGATAAAATTCAGGAGCAGTTCACGGTTGATCACGAGATCCTCATAGCGCATTTCCTGGTCGGGGTCGGTGACATCGTAGCTGTAATAAAGGCTGACAAGTATCACAGGTGCAGCCTCGCCGTTCTCCATGCATTTTCTCAGCTCGGGACAGTTGCCGAAGCGCCATATACCGTCCGTCAGAAAGAATACGGGATAGGTCTTGTCTTTATCGTAATCAGGTGGAAGCGTTACGTGTACAGTGAATTCTTTGCCCATTTCTTCGTCGTAGATGCTTATCTCGTCAACGGAATCCTTTATTGCTTCAACAGCATCACGGTCGAATTCCCAGTCGTCTCTGTGGTCATTGAAAGCGAACCAAAGATTCATATGATCATCTCTGTGATCAGCAGTTCCTTCGGGAAGTGTCTCATAATCGCCGCTTTTCAGTGCATCATATGCTATCTGCAAATACATTATCTCTGTATCGACGAGTTCTTTTGAATAGCCCCATTCAGTGTCTCTGTCACGGACATATTCAAGGTATTCCTCAAAAGACTTGAATGACTCTTTAACAAGTTCATGCTCGCCGTTTTCATCAGGCTGAGAAGTAATGAACCAGTACGAACCGCCGTCATAAAAATCATCTTCAGCGGGTATAAAATACGGCAGGACAAACCCGTCTACAATAATAGTTGACGGCAAAAGGTCATCGTCGCCTTTTTCTGCTCTCATTTTGAGTTTCCGCAGTTCATGGTCATATTCTTCATCGGTAAACATATCACGGTTTTCATCCAGATATTTACGTGTAGTCTCCGTGTCACCTTTTACAAACTCAATGCTCACATTGTGCTCGGCGTTCGGATCAGTATTGGGCTTTTCAAATTCGTCCAGCAGGGTGAGTTCACGCTTGCTGACCCATTCCAGCTCGTTTTCCGTCATTTTATTAGTGAGCTTTGCGGGCGATGATGTCTGCGTCTGTATCGGTATGGCAGAGCTGCTTTCGGTCGTTTCTGAACCGAGACTGTTTTCAGTCTGCGAAGAGCTTTCCTGCTTGCCTGCGCAGGCAGTCATGGATAAAGTCATTGCAAGGATCAAAAGAAGTGTGACTGTTTTTTTCATTATTATATTCCTTTCAGCACGATCATTGTGCGGTATTGTCTTGATGTGAACAGCAAATAGAGTCTGCTCATATCGTGTGATGCTGTTCACACGATACCGTCAGACTTTTTCCTCTTGTAAAATCAATGATACCAAGCTATTCAAACAGAGATATCTGTCACGACCCATTCGTTTTCCTCAAGGGGATAGTCGCTGCCGCAGAACGGGCAGACTTTGACCTTTGCCGCATCGAAGCTTGCGCCGCATGACGGGCAGGTCACAGCCATGACAGAAAAGCCGAGATCGGTTGGCTTTTTGATAACTTTCCGCAGGCTCAGACGTATCTTGTCGGACTCGCGGAGGACTTTTCCGCTGCGGTAGTGGAGGCTGTCGGTATAAAACGTGAGCGAAACATCGCAAACACCGTCTCTGATGCTGTATTTGTCCACGCCGGAATTAAAGTAGGTAATATCCACGATCTCACGAAGTTTATCGGGGATCGGACTATCGCAGCGGCAAATGGTCAATTCCTGCGGATTCGGGCTGAAGAGCATGAATTTCAGGAGAGACATGGACTTGTCACGGAAGTATTCTGTTGAAAAAGCGGGGTCAAGCGTACGCATCTTATTGCAGAATATCAGGGACTTTACAGTTTTACTGCCGCCGCGCGCATTCTTACCCATCAGTTTTACCGAAGCGAAACTGTTGACGATGAACCACGCACCGACGCCAAACATCACACCGAGTATCACGCTTGCAAATATAGCGGATGCGGCGCTCATCAAAAGCTCGGCGCCCGCCAATGCACCTGTGAAGGCTTTGAACAGCGTCGACACGACGGATATTATCGTAAAGAGACAGATACAGATCAGTACATATTTTACGATCTCCCTCGTATCGAAGAGCTTTTTGCCGTCTTCCTGGATGAAGAAATGCATCACCTTCGGATAGAGTTCATCCATGAGGAATTTCGTATTACAGAATTCGCATCCTGATTCGAGCTTACCAAGAGTAGACGATGCGCCGCAGTTCGGACAGCACATTGCAGTATCGGGAGAAGGAACGCCGCCCTTTTTTGGATTCTGCATCACAACGGTCAGACCGCCCTCAGAGTCACTGCTGTATATCTCCTTCTGGGAATTGCTGATTTTCGTGGTGATGTGCTTGCTTGCGCCAATGATGAAATTCTCAAAGACACTGTCGCCGTAGGTTAGCACCCCTGTGCTTCCATTGTCCGCGTCCGGTTTCCTGAACTGTATCTGCATATCCAGCCCAAGAGACCGCAGCTTCTGTTTTTGCAGTTCCAGTGTAAAGCGAGTGTCCTGACTGGCAAGCCCGGGTGTCTTTCCATCGCAGTACCAGTCGGAAAGCTGTTTAGCAAAACGCTGAAAATGCTGTTTCATTTCATGGCCGTCTGAGTTGTTGTTATTGTTCATTCCATATTCTTCCATAATGTCATTTCCTCCATTCCCTGCTTGGGGGGTGAAGCACAATTCAAGCTGTTTTGAGTATTAAAACATTTCTAAGCACTCAACCCTATCCCTCAATCGCAATTTTTGATTAGCGCGATTTTTCTCTATTTTTCGGACTTTTTAACGAGTGACAGCATTTCTACACACTTAAAAGTTAACAAACAGCAGTTTTAAGCACAAAAAATCGAGTGCTTAAAAAGACTGTTTATATCGCGAGTGCGCCGAAATGCTGTCTGTATCTCTTTAGGTGATATTACGTGTTCCCGCATACAGAAAATGAGTGCTCATTTTGGTTGTTTACTGAACTGCAAAATGCCAATTATCCGCGATAAATCGGCGCTTTAGGATTTCTGCCGTGACATCAAAACTACGCACTCAACGTGTGACGTATTTGGAATCATGTCGTTATTCTTATAATATCAGAAGTCTAAACACTTGTCAATATATAATGTGACTATATTATTTCAATAGACCGTAGTCTATTGACATACAAAAAAAGTATGTCATATAAGTCGTTTTGGGGCTTTTGAAATATGTCAGAAAAAAACGCCGCCCTATTGAAAGAGTTTGAGCCGGCAATTGCCGGCTCGCTCCTGTTTATTCAATCTTTCTTTTGTATTCTTTAAGCCTGCGGTAGAAAGTATTGGTTCGCAGTCACATTTCTTTCTGAAACCATACAGCAGTAATAGTACCAGACTTCCACTGCTCATACAGCTGTCCGAACTTTATCCAGTCGATAGGTAGAGGCTGCCGACCTTTATACTTACCCTGAGACTTGGCGATGGCGATTCCTTCACGCTGACGCTGTAAAGTTTGTTCTCGTTCAAGCTCAGAGAGTGCTGCAAATATAACCAAAAACATCTCAGAACGCACTGTATTACGAAATATATTGTTGCACTTTGTTACTTGATATGGTATAATTAATATAATATTAATAATTATAATTCGCCTTAAGGACATACGAAGTACACACTGTACATATATGATAAGAATACAGGAGGTGAGGCATATGGCATACAGAATTCTTCTGGTTGAGGATAATCAGCAGATATGCAAAATGATCGCTGATTTCTTCTCCGGACAAAAAGATAACATCTGCACAATTTACACTGTTAACAATGGCACAGATGGCCTCGATGCTGCTCACAGCGGTGAATATGATCTTATCATGCTTGATGTAATGCTGCCAGGTTTGGACGGTTTCTCAATTTGCCGGAGCATTCGCGCGGTATCTGATGTACCGCTTCTCTTTCTCACAGCACGTGCACGTGAGGAGGATGTTCTATATGGGTATACACTGGGGTGTGATGATTATGTAATAAAACCATTTTCCCTTGCAACTCTCTATGCAAAAACAATTGCGCTGCTCAATCGTGCTAAAGGAACTGTACTTCAACGCGAGCTTCATTGCGGAAACATAACGCTCAATCCACTGACACTTGATGTCATTGCAAACGGCAAACCAGTCATACTTGCTGCAAAGGAATTTGCACTGCTGCAATACCTGATTGAACATAAAGACTGGGTTGTCTCACGAGAACAGATTCTGGACCGAATCTGGGGAATCGATTTTTACGGAAGCGACCGCGTTGTTGATACTCATATAAAAAAGCTTCGCAAAGCACTTGGCGATGCAGGAAAACAAATCCGTACCATCATCTCCAAAGGATATCAGATGAAAGACCAATACGAGAGGTGACTGGAAATGAAAAAGAACCCGAAGAAAAAAAAGAGATTTATCTCATTCTTTTTTAAGCGATTATTCATGATCCTGATTGTGGCATGCAGCCTATTCTGCTTAACAATATACTTTGGCACACAAAGGAAAATTGAAGAAATATGTCGAAATGAAAATAATAAATATGGCACAATTGGATTTTTAGAAGACCTGAACAATGCTGACCAGAAAAACCAAACTTCTCTATTTCTTGCATCAAATACCAAATACGACCCTGCGACTCCTGCTGTTGAATCAGCACTTGTGCTTTATAATCCTAAAACAGGAGAGCTGATAACAAGCGATCCCGTAGCTATTGCAGAGATATGGCATGACGGGAAATTGCGCCCTTATCAATTAAATGATCCGTCATTAATTGACATACTTCAAGACTCCGCAGGTTATTACTTCCCCGGAGACATCAGAGTTTACAGCATATATATCAAGGACGATAAATTCATGCCCGGTGAAGTATATATGCAAGAAAAGAGGATTTTCCCACTTCCTATATCCATGGATGAAAGCACAAAAATACAGGGCAAATGGGTTGACTTGTCGCCCGAGAACACAGAAGGCTGGACTAAAATCTGCAGTGATTTCAGCAAAGAAAGTCTTTCAATGTATTACTGTCATGATGATTCTGTTCATTATGATTCTTTAGAATCGGCCATTTCAGAATGGGAAAAAGATGACTCTGCTCATTTGTGGGATATTTTTACTCTTGGCCCTTCTAATTCGCCTCGCTCCAGAGATCTGATAGAACAAATCAGATATCAGGTACCAAAGATCCGTGAAGACAGAAAGGAATGGTATGATGGATTAAAAAGCAAATATGAAACAGCTAGTATAGTAGACCTGGAAGATAACCCATATAATACAACTAACAAAGAAGAGATACTTGAAAAAATTAATCAGACATATATAGCCTCTCTTCGCGATTTACCGAAGGAAGTGCTCCACGATGATTATAACTTCCGTGATACCAATAGATCATTATATTATCAAGATGGTATCGATTTAATTCCGTTCCGCGGAGAGACCTGGACGTTATACCATTTTGTTTGCATTAATCCACGGCGCGTGTATTTCGAATTTCCGTATCCTGTAGCATTTGTTATATATGGTCCTTTCGTATTGCTTGCGCTTGTGATTATGGCACTGATATGGTCTGTAATCTCATATCTGATTTACAGTAAACGTTTTGAAATAACGGCTTATCGCCGTAACCTGACCGGTGCACTGGCACATGATCTAAAAACACCGTTAGCTGTAATTTACGGAAACGCAGAAAACCTTCGAACACATACTCATCCTGAAAACAGTGATGAGTATGCTGACTGCATAATGGAAAACGTTCAGCATATAGACAATATGATTACAAACGTACTCGGACTTTCACAGCTTGAAGAAAAAATAGTGCCCAAAATGAAAGAAAATGTTGATCTTTCGTCACTGTTTCATGAGGCATTTCTGCGAAATGAGACATTAATGAAGCAACGTAGCCTTACTCTTTCAGAATCCGGAAAACTTGTTCTGAAAGGCAATACTGAAATGCTCACACAACTTGCTGAAAATCTTGTTGCAAATGCCATACAGCACACATCAGATGGCGGCCGGATTTCCGTCACTGCGGAACGTAGAAAACTTCGTATCAGCAACCCGTACACCGGTTCGCTGGATGTGAAAAAAATCTGTGAACCTTTCCAGCGCGGAGATGCTGCGCGCGGAAGTCATTCCGGCAGTGGGCTGGGGTTAAGTATCGTAAAACAAATTGCTTCACTTCACAAGATGAAACTTAGAATTACGACCAAAGATGGAATCTTTACAGCAGAACTTCTTAAATAAGACCTTTAGCAAAATCGAAGAGTTTATTTTGCTTATAAAGCATAGGTTTTTACATCAACAGAAACTATAATAACAGGCTTTTTATTTCCGCATCGGACTTCTGCCAATACCTCACGCCAGTTATCAGGCAGAGGCGTTGAAGGACGTCCGAAGCGGACATTTTTCTTTTTAAGAGCATTGTGCTAAGGTCGCCGTCGTCAATGATGTACAGCTTCTCTTTGATTGGAGTATCTAGCGGGAGCAGGTACTCCATGTGATACTCCGGTTCTTCCGAGCTGTGTCGTATAGACTGTAAACCGCATAAGGGTTTCAACTCGAACACCTGTAGATAGTCGCGCGGAGCAGGCATTCGTTCTACACACTCCCACAGAAACAGTTGTAGTTCTATGGGAATGGTATTATCTACTCCGCACGTCAGATATCGGTTATTGTCGAACATGTTCTTGCCTCCTTTCAAATAATAATTGAATACGCGCGTAAGTATTCAAATTAATAATATACATATGGAAAAGCAAAAAAATAGGAAATATCGGAGGAAAACACGCTAAAAGGCCTTTTTTTGAAAGAATAAATTACATAGTAATTATATACATATCAAATTTCAAAATAATAGAAATTACCGATTGACTTCGCTCGTATTCCTTTATAAATATCGGTGTATTGGTATACGAGCAGCGGCAATTATGCGATTGCTTCCGACAGCACTCTCACGCAGGCGTAAACTGCGATGATCTGCATTGCCGTTCGGTCGTTGACGCGCTTGCCTGCATGAGTCCGTCCGAAGAAATAGCTGTAGGACGGGCTGTCGTAGCTGTCCTTCGGCTTGTCCCGTGACCGGAACAGTCCGCTGAAAATACCCATGTGCATCACTCCTTTCGGTTGACTTTTTCTATGGGCTTATGTTATAATATGGAAAAGCGGGGGTTCCGCTTCAAATCGGAACTTATAAAGGGGTACTCTAATGAAGAAAGCAATAAAGATGACAGGGCGAATATTGCTGATATTACTGATTCTTCTTCTGCTGTTTACGCTGGTGACATTCGTGATTCACCGTGTCAAGACGAAACAGGAGATTGAACTGCTCAAAGAAAAAGGCTATGTCAATCCCGTTCCGGTCGGAGATTATTGCCTGAATGTTTCGAAATTCGGAAATGAAAACGGCAGCCACACGATAGTTTCTCTTTCAGGGATTGTTTCGGGAGAATATTCCGTAACTGAAAGAAAAATGACCGCCGTACTGGAAAGGGACAATCTGGTCGTATTTATTGACCGCGCAGGCTATGGTCTGAGCGATGATACCCGGCAGGATATGACCGCCGAACACATCGTTGCGGATTACAGGACTGCTTTGCAGAATGCAGGAATCGAAGCACCGTATCTGCTGATGGGACATTCTATGGGCGGTGCCTATGCGACATATTGGGAGAGCAAATATCCTGAAGAGATCAAGGCGGTTGTTTTTCTGGACGGCGCTGAGCTCAGCGGCAGCGGTGTCTATGACCTGCCGAATCAGGATCCCGTTGGCTTGGATGAAAAAGTACTGGCATTTCTTGCAAAGCTCGGATTCGGCAGATACTTGCTGGGATGGACTTATCGTCTTCCTGACAGCTATTCGGAGGAAGAACAGCGCCTCACCAATGCACTGCAGCTGATGACATGGGACTCCATTGCACCTGAATCCGAAAGCTCGATGACTGCAGAGAGTTTGCAGGAAGCTTTCAAGAGTATTGTCACCAATGATATACCAAAGCTGTATATCTGTTCGAGCTCCGGTTTCCAAACGAAGGAGGAATTCAGAGCGTTTCTGGATTGGAACAGACAGGTATTCGGAGATGATTATCTCGGCATTGACAAGAACGCGGATGATGAAAGAATACAGGAAGAACTGGACAGGGAAGCACGGCGCAGAGAAGATATCCTGTATCCGTATACGGAAAAAATGGGAAACTGCGAGGTCGTTCTTCTCGGCGGCGCACATTTGATTTATGTGCAGAAACCGGAAGAATGCGGCGAGGTCATAAAGTCATTTATTGATGGATTAGACAGCTGAATTCTGATTTGTAGCTCTACAAAACAAGCATATCCCTACTGTCATAAATGCTGTCGCCTGTATCGTTCCAGCATCGGATTGCACGGTCAAGAAAGACACAGAGCATTACTGCCACAGCATCACCGCCCATTACGGGCGGCTAAGCTGTGAAATATATAGTTTCTGGCAGTGATAGGGAAACACCACTGCCGCAGAGAATAGGGAGAATTATGATTTTAAACACAGGAATGAGGACAGATATCCCTGCATTTTACTCTGAATGGTTCATGAACAGGATCAGAGCAGGATATGTGCTTGTGCGGAATCCATATCGTCAAGACTGGATAACCCGCTATGAGCTGTCTCCGGAAGTTGTGGACTGTATATCCTTCTGCACTAAGGATCCTGCTCCGATGCTGAAACACTTGGACGAGCTCAGTCGTTTCAATCAATATTGGTTCGTGACTATAACTCCATACGGAAAGGACATCGAGCCAAACGTTCCTCCGAAAGAACAGGTAATGCAGGATTTTATTACGCTGTCGAAAACTATAGGAGTCAACTGTATCGGCTGGAGGTATGATCCGATATTTGTTGACAGCACTTATTCAGTCGAGCTTCATATATCTGACTTCGAGGAAATGTGCAGAACCCTCTCAGGTTATACAAAAGTTTGCGTTATCAGCTTCATCGACCTGTATGAGAAGGTCCTCCGCAACTTCCCACAGGTCAGAACAGTCTCTCCGCAGGAGCGTGCAGCTATCGGAAAGGCTTTTGCAGATATCGGAAAGCGTTACGGTATAACGATAAAAGCCTGTGCTGAAGGAAACGACCTGGCACCATACGGCGTGGATTGTAATGGCTGCATGACGCAGGAGACATTTGAAGCTGCTATTGGCTGCTCCCTGGATATACCCAAGAAAAAATCCCTACGTTCGGAATGCAGCTGCATTCTTGGTACGGATATCGGTGTTTACGATACCTGCGCTCATCTCTGCCGCTACTGTTATGCAAACTCAAACAGCAGCAACGTCAAACGCAACATGAGCTTACACGATCCGACTTCTCCATTCCTTGTCGGTGATTTGCAAGAAGGCGAAGTAATTCATCAAGCGGAGCAGGTAAGCTGGATTAATAACCAGTTGTCGTTTTTCTGAATATTCAAATATCCTCTCGATTATTCGGGAGGATATTTTTTTGTGTGACGAATGTACTACTCAGTAAGAACGTATGACAAATGTGCTTTTATACCTGCAAATATTATTATTTCTAGTATTATCTAGATTTATATTCTTGATATAAATAATATTATAATATATTATATTAATTATATTAAATATATTATATATACGGGAAAAGGGTTACTGAAAACAGCATGATTTGAAAAGGAGTATGGTTTTATGAGAATCAGAAAAACTCACCTTCTTTCGGGATTGCTCTCAGCTTGTCTGTTAGTTTCAGCAACACCTCTTATTTCAGCAGCAGAGACATATCCTAAAAGCATAGGCGATGTAAACAAGGACGGCTCGGTGACAGTATCGGACGCGGTCGCGATAGGCAATATGTCGGAAACAGCGACAAATTCGCGCTTGACGGCGAGGCTCTGAGCAGAGCTGATGTCTACATGAGAGGCGACGGCGTTACCGCACGCGACGCGTTGTCCGTCATGATGTACGACGCGGGACTGCTCGCGTCGCTTCCTGAATCATGGATGGAGGAGCCTCCCACAGAAGCGGCGACGGAGGAGCTCACAGAGCCGACCACGGAGCCTCCCGCTGAGCTCGAGGAAGTCGAGACCTATATCAGGCTCAAGGGCACGAGCATTGACGTGGACGGAAAGTACGCTCAGGCGAACGGCTCGGCGGTGACTATCAGCCACTCGGGAAGCTACTATATCGAGGGCTCGCTCAGTGACGGACAAATAAGGGTAGAAGTCCCAGACGAGAATGCAGATGCAGGTACGGTAAAGCTCGTTTTCAAGGGCGTGGATATCAGCGGAAAGAGCGCTCCTGCGATATTTGTAAAGAATGCCGACAAGACCTCGATAACCGTCGAGGACGGCACAGAGAACAGCATTTCCGACGGCGAGACCGCTTATTCGGGCGACTACCTCGACAACGCTCTCATCGAGGCTAAGGACGACCTGACCATAAAGGGCGGCGGCATTGGTATGTGGGGCTTCAATATGTGGGGAGGTCAGGGCGGACTGTACTCCTACGGCGGCGACAAGGTCTCGATAGTCGACTTCATGATAAAGAGGAACGAATACATCCACAAAAAGCTCGGTTACTGATAAATCAGTACCGCTGAAAAAAGCCGCAGCAAATCCGTACATCGCGGAATGCTGCGGCTTGTTTTTCATGATTTTTCTGCGGGTCGGCACTTGCTCGGGCAGGTGCTTTTTCATGTCCTCACGCAGGAGGAGGAATACATAACAATAACGGCAGAAAGTCACCGTCACGCCGCAGTGAACTCAGGCAGACTGTCTATGACTTTTGCGTCATACTTTTGTATTGCAAGAGCATCGTTCACAGTGATACCGTCGCCGACATTATTGCAGTCAGCATTGAGCTTGCCCTGAGGAGTCAGCGGGTATTTATCCTTGTTGCCGATATACAGCAGTATAGTCACCGCGTCCGAGACGGTTATCCTTCCGTCACAGTTGGCGTCGCCGTACAGTATGGGAGCAGAGACAGCTGTTGTCGTTGTTGTTTTGTGCGGAACTGTAACAGCCGTGTAGACATCGGGCGAAGGGTCATCGCTGAGCTGTTTTATCGTGATGTCGAAGTACCCGCTTTCGGCTGTGTGCGGGTTGACAATGCCGTACGAGGTCGGAGTATTATACCTGACAAACGAGACTGAGCACTGATATTCGGTTTCGCCGAGAGTGAACCTGTGAACTCCGTCAGCGCTGAACACAGCTTTTCCCTTTGAGTTGGAGATTATCATATCATAGCTGTTTGATTTGTCGATATACAGGTGGAGTCCTGCTGTCCGCGGACATTTTGTCAACGGGAGCTGTTCGAGATAGGTTTCGGGTTCATCTTCATTGTAGGACATTATGTTGATATAATCCTCTGTTCCGTCGGAGTCATTTTCACACATTTCGATGCGGAGAGCACCTTCTGTTTCATCGTGGAGGAATACGAAGGATATCCCGTCACAGAACATATCAGGGTCTGTGATGACCTCGACCTCGTTGTGTTCATCGGAGTAATAAGCCTTGTAATCATACAGGTAAGTATCCAGTACTTCATCATAATGACTTGCGGCATCGCCCGCACACTGCATGAATACGGTCAGAGTATTGTCGACGACATAGTAGCCCTTGTTATCGTCGGAATGCTCGACTCTGACAGCGTTTACAACGTGTCCTGGCAGCCAGACGCAAAGAATGTCACGGTCTCTGGTCGCTGCTTCGTCACCTATGCTGATGCGGCTGAGTATATCGAACTCATAGGCTAAGCCGCCGCATACAGCCGAATGGAAGGCGATAGCCGAGGTGGG
>Ga0310691_10003767_pt1 | contig 17758 bp, 11 predicted proteins | sample 176DNAGHGlowgp2_FD_203887 | JGI IMG/M metagenome (GOLD analysis project Ga0310691, IMG submission 203887) | Sheep rumen microbial communities from Palmerston North, Manawatu-Wanganui, New Zealand - 1766 DNA GHGlow gp2 (v2) (version 2) | ecosystem: Host-associated > Mammals > Digestive system >...
AGCTCTGTCAAGGCCGCAGTCCCTCGCCTTTGTCGCGGGAACGATCTCTATCTCGGCAGTAACGAAATCCTTCTCCTTAATGCCGTATTTCTTGTTAAGAAGTTCAAGGACAGCCTGCTTGTAAGGCTCTTTTGCATCCTTATCATCTGCAGGGATCCCGCCGATCACTACATTGAGATCCTCGCCTGAAATGAATTCTGATGCTTTCTTGCTCATCTGCTGGTTATCAAGATGAGGCAGAAGATCAGTGATATAGAATACGGGATCAGAATCATCTTCACCTATGCTCACGATGTGCTCCTTACCATCCGCGGAATAGATGACTCCGTGGAGTGCAAGAGGGATCGTGGTCCACTGGTATTTCTTGATGCCGCCATAGTAATGGGTCTTGAAGTAGACAGTCTCGTTATCTTCAAAGACAGGATTGGGCTTAAGGTCAAGACGCGGTGAATCAACATGCGCACCGAGGATGTTAAAACCGTTAGTACAAGGCTCAACACCGATCACTGCGCAGGCAAATCCCTTGCCCTTAACAGACTTATAAACCTTATCTCCGGCCTTGAGTTTCTTCTTTGTATCGATATCAACAAAGCCTAATTCCTTGCAGGCTTCGATACTGTTCCTTACGAACTCACGCTCAGTCTTCGATGAATCGATGAAGGCCTTATAATCCTCTGCGAAAGCCATCGCAGCTTCGATATCAGACTTTGAAGCTTCCTTATAGAGGTTAGGAAACTCAGCAACAAGGTCTGACTTCTTATCCTTTAAACTCTTTTTCTTATCTGCCATTTGTAAACCTCGGTTCTAATCAGTTATCGTCTTTATCATCATTGAGGAACTCACCGAAATCCTCAAATGTTTCCTCATCGGATGAGATAACACCTGTCGAATCGATATCAACATCGGGGACGACTTCTTCAACAGGCGCAGGTACAGGTGCGGGTGCTGCTTCAGCAGGCGCTTCTACAGCTTCAGCCTCAACTTGTGCCTTACTGTCATCAGCTTCCTCAACCTCTTTCTCATTATTAGCTGCTGCTTCCTTAGCTCTTGCTCTTGCATCTTCAAGCTGTTTGCGCTGCAGAGCACGTCTCTCTTCCCTGACACGCTTCTTCTCTTCTTCTTCAGCGATACGGGCCTGTTCTTCCTTCTCACGGCGTTCGATCTCAGCAAGCTTCTCTTCATTTGCATGCTTGATAGCAGACTTCTTAAGGTCATCGATAGAAGCAGACTGTGTAACAGCTCTCTGCATGATCTCAGCCATCTTGCGCTTACTCTCGGCAGATGCCCTCTCTTCGTTCTCAGCTACCTCGCTGCCAAGAGCAACGAGCTTCTCGATCTCACCGGGATTAACGCGATCCTGATTGGCTGTTTCAACCGGATCATATGTACGGATCTGTGTCTTGATCTCAACATCATCGACACCGGATTCGGCAAAATCAGATGAAGCCTCCTTAAGAGTCTTAAAATCAGGAACCTTTACACCTTCCAGGATCTCATATTTACGTTCATTCTCTTCCATAAGCACCTCACATGACAGCTACTTTATTTTTTAAGAAAAAGCATGATTATCAAAACCACTATTACCAGGAATTCAAAGATCATTGCACCAAGATAGATCATAGACTTCTTCTTGCCTGTCTCCTGGATGTTCTCTATCTTAGCGGGAGTCTCAGGAGCCGCAGATTCGTTCTCTGCCGCTTTGCCTTTGGCTATGTGATCTTCCTCCGCAGCAGGAGCTGCAGGAGCAATTTCCTTGTTGATGTTTGTCTCAACTATTATGTTGCGTGCCTTCTTGACCTGAGGGACCATCTCCTCCTGGAGTTTCTTGAATGTATCCTCAGATCTCGGGAAAGCATCGGCACCATTCTTAAGTGAACCGGTATCCGGAGCCTTTGTACCGTCAAAGTATATAACACCAAATGATGAATCATCACTGGCATTGCTCGCACCGACGATAAACTTCTCAAGGATTCCCTTGATCTCATTCTCACCGTTCTCACGGCCTGAAGCAAACGTCTCAGCCATACGTGCAACGACGGGCTTAACAAGTCCGGAATTCTCATCATAGACGGAATCCTGAACACCGTCCGTCATGAGACAGACGGCGTGAAGATTATCTGTTGTCGTCTTAACGATACGCAGATAATCGGCAGCATGGTTTGCAGTAACAAAATAGGTATGGCCAGCCGGATCATTCTGGGGCATCGTAAGAGGGCTGATACCATCCGAAGATACCCTGACCATAAGACCGTCACCGATGTGACCTGCAAGGACTCGTCTGTCCTTGACTGCGCAGAACAGGAGCGTGCATGACAGCTGTTCCATCGATTCAAGCTCCATCTCCTTGATAAGGTCAGCAAAAGCAATATGGACCCTCGCGATCACAAGGCTCCTTATCGCAGCTTCCCTGTTCTCATTATAGAGCGCATCGAAATGCTCACACATTAGATCAGAGATGGCTTCAACGCAGGCCTTGGAACCGAACCTTGCATGTGTATACTGCTTGGAACCTGCGCCGTCAGCAACAACAACGACACTCACACCGTTCTTCTGAACGGCGATTGAAGAGTCTTCACAAGGAACACCTCTGTTGATATGCTTCTGACCGACTATTGTTACGTTACCGACAGTAATGCTCATTATTCTTCATCCTCAACAAAATTGAAGAAATCATCAACGCCTACGGACTCACCTTCAGGTTCGGTATTGATGTTGTAGAGTGCATCATCATTCATACCGGAGGATACGACAGATGAACTCGAAGAACCGAGGAATTCGAAGAGCTTACCGAAATCAGCAGAATTAACTGAGATCGGCTCAGGACGCTTAACGGAAAGGAGCTTGAGCAGATCAAAATCAACGCCGTTTCCGACACCGATATTGAAAACAACAAGCTTATCGTTCTTCTCGAGTTCGTTGCAGGCAGCTACGGCATTATGGTAGTTTGCCATCGCATTGGGACCCTGGGGAGCACCGTCAGTAATTACTACGAGCCAGGGCTGATAATACTTGATACCCATCTCCTTATATCCCTTCTTACGGAGATCAAGGAGTTCCAAAGCAGTAAGGACACCTTCTCCGATAGGAGTAAGAGTTGTGGAAGCAGAGATCTCAGGAAGGCTCTTATCCTTGGAGATCTTACCGAAAGGCATTACGATCTCAACGGACGAACCGAAAGTGATGATGGCAATATCAGTTGCAGATCTCGTATCATCATTAGCTTTGATCGATGCAAGGAAGTTTGCAAGCCCCTGATTGAGCTGCTTTATCGGGTTACCCATCATTGAGCCTGACGTATCAAGGCAAAAACAGATAGGTAGTCTTCTTTTTGTGCTGTTACCAAAATCCGCACTACTGAAATTCTCTGACATGTTAACCTCCAAATATTAGATCAGAATAAACCGAATCTCTTCTTCTTGGTGTCCTGATTAGGTTCCGGCTGGGCTGCGGGCTTAGCTGCATTCCCCTCTGCCTTGGGAACAAACGGACTGTTTCTTCCGGAAGAGGGCGATTCAAAACCTGCAGGTCTTGAGAAAGCACTGCCGCTCATACCGGGATTGCTGCTTCCTGCAGCAGCTGCAAAGGGATTATGTATCCCCGAAGAATACTGTCTTGCCTCAGCAAGTGAATTGAATCTCTTCTTAACGCCCGGAGCAACACTGTTGCGGTCTCCCGGGATATTCTCTTCCGCATCGACAGTAGCATGATAATCCATCTTGGGGAACATCTTGTATGCTTCAGGATCCTCATACTTATGGCCGGCAAGATTTTCCTTGTATTCAAGTACTGCCTCATACCACTGAAGAGCCTCGTAAGACCTTCCGAGCTTAAACGTGTTGTAAAGCATCGTCCTCAGCGTCGGTGAAAGATACTTCCAGATGTAGTTATAACCGCCGAGAGGTATATGTTCCTCTTCAGAATCATCAAGGAAATACGGGAAATTCTTCTCGAGGATCTCTTCACGGAGAGTCTCTGCTCCATTACGGGTTGCGTAAGGATGCAGTCCGCAGAAGAGTGTTGAGAACACGAGCATCGCGATAGAATAATCCTCGTCTTCAAGCTTCCTGACAAAGCCGGCAAAATCACGTCCCCAGAGTCTGGGATCCGTAAACTCCTCCGTTCCTACGGGACAAGGAAGATTACCGACCTGTACGGAGTCCATATCGATAAGATACACAGCATTTGAAGAATACAGGAGCGCATTCTTCAGCTGTATGTCGCCTGCAACTATGTTATGCATATGAAGGTAGAGATATTTCTCGATAAGATTGATGAGCGTAGCCGCGATATCCTCTCTCGTCCACTCGGGGAAATTATTGAACATCGCATCAGGCCCGTCGAAAATATTGCCTAAAGTCTTACCTTTGCCAAGGAACATCGTATATCCGACAGGAACTCCCTTATAGAACAGGAGATCCTGCGGCCAGCAGATACCCGGGCTCTTGATGCCCATAGCGACCATCTTTGTAAGCTTGCTCCATCTGAGAGGAGTGATGACGTTCTTATGATAGATCTTTGCAACCTTGAGTCTGTTATCTGTAAGGAATACCATGCCTTCAGCACCGGAACTGATCCTCTTCGTAAGCTCAAGCTGCTTGTCGCCACCTGTTATGACCTTGTCTCCGACATTACAGAAAGCAGAAGAATCAAGATAAGCCTTCTTCAGAGCGATCTTGCTGACTTCCGGAAGCGGAACTGCATTAATGAATTCCTCGGAGCCATGGAATACACAGTAATCAGTGGCAGTAAGGACAAGGATGTCCTTATCGATCCTGATATTCTTCTCCCTGATCCTCTTCGAGAAGATGCTGTCCCTGGCGAGCACGATACAGCAGTCACCGATCGGTTCGACCGCCTTAAGGAACTCAACTGTATCAGCTGTCTGAACGGAATGCAGCTTATGAAGAGGCAGGAGCAAAGAACAGAACTCCTTCATCGCACTCTGAGCGGCATCGTCCTTGGAATCGCCCTGATGGACTACGCAATAATGCAGGAGCTTGAAAGACGCACTGACATAAACATCAGGAGATGTCCTGACGATCCCGTCTATGAACTGAGCGAATACGGCAGTACCGCCGAATTCCCTGATAACAGAGTAATCAACGACAAGATTCTTATAATTGCCAAGTTCTTCTAAAGCCATTTGAAAGACTACCTTCTAATTAATTAATTTATTATAAGATAATTTGGGCTTTCAAGCAACAAAAATTGACGAAAATGTGGCAAAAGTGTATTAATTTTATTAAAACCAGTCACACGTCCATATTTCTGAACAGGTCTTCGTATGTATCGCGTCTGCGGATGACCTTAACGCCGCCATCAAGTGTTATGAGGACTTCAGCAGGTCTTAACCTCTGGTTATAGTTGGACGCCATGGCATATCCGTAAGCGCCTGCATCGAGCACACAGACGATATCATCAGTTACGATCTTTGGAAGAGTCCTGCTATCGGCGATAATGTCACCCGACTCACAGATATTGCCTGTCACAGTGATCTGCTGCGGATCATCAGTCGTAACAGTGCCGTCGTGAATTACTTCGATATCATGCCACGAACCGTATAAAGTGGGTCTTGTAAGGATATTCATGCCAATATCTGTTCCCGCATACTTCTTGCCTGCATTATATTTGACGGCATGGACAGTACCGAGCAAAACACCGGCCTCACAGAAAGCAAATCTTCCGGGTTCAGTCTTGAACAGCGGAACATAACCAAGTTCTTCCACCGCATCGTCAAGAAGCTTCTCAAACTTCTTCTCAAAAGAATCAAAATCAAAAGGCTTCTCGTCTTCTGACACCTTATGATAAGGAACTCCGTATCCCCCGCCGAAATCTATGAAATCAAGCTTGCCAAAGCGCTTTGCCATCTGAATGAGATTGGATACAGCAGAAAGAAAAGGCTCGGGATCCATAAAGAGAGAGCCTATGTGCTGATTGATACCTACGATCTTGAGGTCATATCTGTCAGCAACCCTGAACATCTCATCAAGCTGGTCATCCGTTATAGCAAACTTTGTGTTCTTGCCTGCAGTGACGACTTTCTTATGGTGCCCTGCACCAACGCCGGGATTAAGCCTTACGGCACACTTGCTGCCGGGGGCGATCCTGCCGTAACGCTCGAGTTGGTCGATACTGTCAAGGCTCGTCATTACTCCGTTTGCGACAGCAAACTTGAGTTCTTCCTCAGACACATTATTGGGGACAAAGAATATCCTGTCAGGAGTAAAACCGGCCTTGAGAAGGAGCCTGATCTCCCCTTCACTCATCGCATCACAATTGAGACCTTCCTCACGGGCGATCCTGAGCAACGCCAGATTAGAATTAGCCTTCATCGAATAATTGGTCCTGTAGGGATACTTTGTTATCAGTCCCTTAAGCCTCCTTAAGTTACTCCTTACGATCTTCTCGTTATACACATAAAGAGGTGATCCGTAAGTCTTAAGAAGGTCCCTCGGGTCATGGCCTGCAAAAAAACCAGTCTCTTCGATGTAAGATCTCATCATTCGTCTCCTTTATCTATGCCAACAAGCTTCATGAGGAACCTCGCATTGGAAGAACGCGAGATCCCGCTCCTGAGCTTATAATCAAATACGATACCCGTATCACTGTAGCTCTCACTGAAGTGATAATACACGATCCCGCCAAGCTTGTTTTCAGTAATGTCTATGAGTGCATAATCATGCGTAGTCATCATACCACAGATGTGCGGTTTGGAAAGGTTTTTGAGAACAGTCAGCGCACCGGCCGTCCTGTCGTCGGAATTGGTACCTCTGAATATCTCATCGATAAGGAACAGTATCGGAGTCCCTTCCCTTCCTGCACTTACGATCCCTGAGATCCTGACAAGCTCAGCCTTGAAAGTACTCATATTCTCCTCGAGGCTGTCAACTATGCGCATCGAGGATATGATCCTCATCCTGCCCAATGTGAGTTCCTTCGCCGGCACGGGACCGCCCATGTATGCCAGGAGGGCACAGATGCCGACGGTCCTGATAAGAGTCGTCTTACCGGACATGTTTGAACCGGTGATAAGAGCGATATTTGAATTAAGGGTTACGGAGTTTGATACCCTGTTCTCCGGATAAAGGAGCGGATGACAGATATCCTTCCCCTCGAAATAAGCATTATCATTGGCACTGATGCTGTCTACAAACGAAGGATAGACATATTCATCAGCAGTTAAAGTGATCTGTGCAAGGCTGGAGAGGTATTCGATGTCACCGATATTATCGATGACTGAACCGAGCTTTTTGCCATACTTCGCGTTCCATCCGGTAAGAAGCTCGGAAACGATATGATCGAGCGGAAATACTGCATTGAGGATCAATGCGAAGAGCGGCTGGCTCCTCAGATTCGCAAGATTAAGGATCGAACAGAGCTTGCCAAGGATCTCTGACACTTTCGCAGAGGAATTGCCGCAGGATACGAGCTTACGCAGGTATTCAGACTTGAAATCCTTCTGTTCGAGAAGAGTATAGAGTTCCCTAAGCGAACTGAATTTACGTATGGTAAGGGAGGATGGGATTATCTCCTTGTTCTTAACAAGACCTATTCCCCAGAATATGAGATTAACGATGATAACACCAAAGAGAACAGGTCTTACCAAAGTAACGTCTATGAAGATAAAAGCCAGAGGGATAAGCCACAGGAGCGGGATGAGCTTATAGATGATCTTCTTCACCTTGCTCATGGGAGTAAGCGTATCGAATAATGTATCCATATCCTCAGTTGTGTACCTGAGCGCCCCCTGCATCGCAGTTGCCTGGAACTGCTGCAGGAATTCCATGTCGGATGAGACCTCCCTTACCGCCTCCTGTATGGTCGGGATACCCGCATCCTTATTCTCTTCAGTTGAAGCATGGAGCAGACCATTTGCAAACTTTATACGCCCCATGACAGTCTCACATGTGTTGAGCAGCGTGAAGATCGACTTCTTGCCGAACAGACTGAAATCCTGGCAATAATCATGGTCATTTACGTAGAACTCCTCACCGGTATTGATCTTCGAATTAAGAGCCTTCTCATCGGACTTGGAATAGCCTGCCATCGAAGTCTCATAAAGCCCTTCGAAATCTCCGGTGATCCTGTATATGTATTTGGAATTGACACTATAAAGCGATGTGTTGAACTTAAGGTCATTAAGCACCCTGCCATGAATGACGCATAATATGATGAAAGCAGCGAGCATAAGAGCTGCACCTGCCAGGAGCATCGGAAGATCATAGATAAAACCGAACACGCCGCAGGCAACTGCAGCCACAAACGCAAAGAACCGCAAACAGCTCAGCACGATGCTCTTATGTTCAAGATCTGAGATCTTAGCTGTTAGTTCTTTGCTTCTCTTATCGAAGCGTTCAATCTTAGGTTCTGACAAATTCTATATTATTCCTTGCTCTTTTTACTGGTTGTCTTTTTCTTTGCGGAAGTCTTCTTGGCAGCTGTGTCCTTCTTGGGAGCTGAAGTCTTGCCTGATGTTGAAGGCTTCTTCGCAGCAGCAGCCTTCTTAGCAGGTTCTGCCTTCTTTGCAGGGGCTGCCTTCTTGGAAGCAGTTGCCTTCTTTGCTGTTGTTGTCTTCTTGGCAGCAGCAGTCTTCTTGGTGGCAGTTGTCTTCTTGGCAACAGCAGTCTTCTTGGCAGTCGTCTTCTTGGCTGCAGTCTTCTTGGAAGAACTCTTAGCCGGAACAGTCTTCGGGATCGCACTGTCAAGGACTTCACCGATGCTGTCATGGATCGTCAGGAGTGCCTGAAGGTCAAGATAAGTGGAACTCTTATTGATGATGACCACCTTGTCATGCTTCAGGAACTGGGCAAAAGTAGCCGCCGGATAGACCGTAAGGGACGTACCGCCGATTATGAGAAGATCAGCCTTCTTGATTGCCTTGATGGCGCCGTCGACATTCTCATGTTCAAGATTCTCTTCATAGAGAACGATATCAGGCCTGATCATTCCGCCACACTTATCGCAGTGAGGCACGCCCTCATGCTCGATTATGTATTCCATCTTGAACTTCTTGCCGCACTCCATACAGTAATTACGGAAGACCGATCCGTGAAGCTCTATCGTAGTCTTGCTTCCTGCTTCCTGATGCAGGTTATCGATGTTCTGGGTGATCGTCGCCTTGAGCTTGCCCTGCTTCTCAAGCCTGACAAGAGCCTTGTGAGCTTTGTTCGGCTTGGCATTGGGATACAGCAGCTTGCGCTTATAGAAATCATAGAACTCTTCAGGATGTTCCATAAAGAACGTGTGGGAGATGATGTCGACCGGCCTGTACTTGAGACCGCTCTCCTGGTTATAGATACCTTCCCCGCTTCTGAAATCAGGTATCCCGCTCTCTGTCGATACACCTGCGCCACCGAGGAAGACTATGTTATCCGATTCCTCGATCAGCATGCGGAGCTGATTGATCTTGTTCTCTTTTGCACCTTCATATCTGTCAAGTCTTGTTTCCATAAACGCCTCTTCTGATATCAGATAATACCGCTGTCAAAGTGATCCATAAATCCGTCCGGGGAACCATCGTCGAATCCGGCTGCACCAAACATTTCCTTACCGAGAACTCGCTTCTCATTACGCTCCTTCTCGACGATATTGCTGAGAGCCCTGTAAACTCTCTCACAATCCTTGATACTCTCGATCTTCATCGTGGGAAGGGTCTGATCTGCAGTTGACAGGATGATCGTGCCAACACCAAACATCCTCTGACCGAGGGATCTTCTGAGAGTAACGTCAAGCACTCTGTAGAGCAGGATCTCATCACTTACGATGTTAAGAAACCCCTTCTTCAGGTAGAACCTGTTCTCGTCGAAACTGTATCTGGTAAATGAGATGGGAAGACCAAGATATCTCTTACGGTCATGCCAAAGGATCTCATCTTCCTGAGCGTATTGAGTAAGTCTGTCGGGTTTTGCCATAATGGACCTCCGCAAGAATGCATAATATAACAAAATAATTATAATGCATTATTGCAAATTTTTCACTTTTTTTGTGTGTTATCGTGTTTGTCCAGTATCAGGTTGACGTCAAATAGCCTCTTAAGGTCGCTTGAGGCCAGTATCTTTGCATTGATAAGAGTCCTGTCATAGTACAGGTAGTTGGTGCCGTAGATATAGTAAGGTCTCGGACCGAGTCCGAAGAATATCCTGAACCCGTTTTCCTTGAGCCATACTGCCCTCGGGTCAGTTCCGTAGATATAGTCTCCGTTAGGATAAACGATCATGTGAGTATCTCCCAGGAGCGGTTCGATCTGATCCATCCATTTGCCCATATCCAGCTGGATGGTCCTCATGTCAGACGCTTTCGCATTGATGTATCCGTAAGTTGAAGAAGCGAATTTCCATCCGGTATCATTGAGTACTTCAGCAATGGACTTAACGGCTTCCTGGTTGGATTTAAGTTCTGCCGCGCTGTAGTTTACGGTAGGATAGCCTGCTCTTGACAGTGCTCTGTTGCGGTCCTCCATCTCGTCCTGTGATATGACGTAGCCGAAGCATGCCTCATATCCGGCTATGGAAATAACGCCTTTGGCTCCATCGTATGTGAAATCGTGGTGGGATTCCACGAACTTATCAAGGATGCCGATCGCTTCCCTCGTCCTGCTGACGACGGCATCGCCGTTATGATCGATATACTCACTGCAGACCTGTCCCTGATCGTTAAGCACGAGTCTTCTGTTAAATCCCTGACCATAGTTCACCGCGTTATAATCCAGTGTCTCGACAACGATGATCAGAGGCTTCTTGCCAACAGGAACGATAAGATCCTTCTCAACAAGATAAGTATCATTGCTCAGATCTGTAAGGGCTTCGGCATCAACAAGGCAGAAATTGTTCTTGTAGAGCTGATCGAGCATCTTCTCGAACTCCTCACAGGTCAGTGATTTATCGTAGACAGACTTGCCAAAACCTGACGCTATCTCATTGTCGGCAATGAGATTACGAACGCAGAGGACTTCAACCTTTCCCTTATATACAGCCGTCTCAGACGTATTTGAAGTTGCAGTCAGAAGATCGTTTGCAACTCTTGCATCCTGCGGGAAGATCTGTGCCAGATCGGAAAGAAGGACTTCGGCAGAATAGAACCTGAAAGTATCGAGCAGATGCTCACCTCTCTCCACCATCGGATCATACATGATCTCCATGATCTCGGCGAGCCTTGCCTCGCTGTAGTCATAAACGAATCCTTTGTTGCGTGATAACACCTGCTTATAGGTCTTTACCGAAGTTATGTAATCGCCGTCATCGAAATGCCTCTCTGCATTCTGAACGTCACCGGTCGCTTTCTCGATCAGATCAAGCTCACCGATCATCGTCCTTACCGTCGCAGCGAAGTTTCCGATCGGTGACATTTGATTCAACACGAAAGTTATGTCCGGCTTCTCGATCTTGCCCAAAAGGAACTGGGTGCAAAGATCGTTGAGCCACGAAGAAACAAGTGAAGTCGTAAGCTCCTGCATTCCGCCCAGGAACGCAGCATCCTCAGAAGACGGCACATACCTGGAATTCCTGATCTTGCTCAGGATATCATCAACCCTTAAGCCTACCAGGTGTTCCATCTCCTTAAGCTGGCTGTTCTCATCAGTCATCTTCTCCGCTTCTTCAGGAGACTTCGACAAGACCTTATCCTGAACGCTCCTGTAGATATCAAGAGCTTCATTGTAATCACCATTGCTCATTGCCCGTTCAAATTCAGGTATTACGGAGTTATTACCTGATGAGAAACCTTCGAGGGCAAAATAGACGCCGGTCATCACTACAGCGGATAATATACACAGGACCGCAAAGACCTTATGAGCAAGAGCATTGCCCGAATCATTCCTGTCTGCATATATATTATCGCCGCCGTATATCTTCAATTCAGATCCTCTATGCCGATTTGCTTATTCTCAAGGAAGTCTTCCTTGATATAGTATCCTATGGCCGGTATCTTCCTGATCCTGTAGTACTCGGCATCAGTGATCCCGACATCGGAAAGTCTCTTGATCTCGACCATCTTCGACCCGCGCTTGGAAGCCAGGAGCTGAACGCCCTGCGTCGTTCTGGTCGACTTGAGCGGGATGAGCGAAGACTTGAAGACCACCGCTTTCTTGAGGTCAGATCTTGCAACAAGATCAGGATCCTCATCATCTTCAAGGTGCATGAAAGCTATCGCTTTCGCAATGTCGGAATAACCGTTCAGGAGCTTCTTCCTGTTCTGCTTTGTCTCATATACGGATAACGGGAACACGGCAGCCTTACCGTTCTCAAAACCGATAAGGAGCTTACCCTTATAATCTGTCGTCGGTATCATGAACAATACGTTCTCACCGTCTTCCATACCAAGTTCCGAAGGCAGGTAATAACCGAGATCGCCGGGTTTTGTATCAGCAAAATCGTATGTCTTTGCCTTATATACATTGCACTTATCGGTAAAGAACAGAACTTCACTCCTGTTCTCAGTCTCATAGCCGATAAAGATCTCATCATCTTCCTTTGTCTTCAGTTCACCGGCATTACGCATTGAAGCAAGCGAATGCTTCTTAAGATAGCCGTGCCTTGTAAGCATAAGATGCAGCCTGTAATCGGCGATCTGCGTCGTGGGAGTAAACACTTCGACGGACTCGTTTGCGATAAGTTCGGTCTTCCTTGGCTGTCCGAACTTTGCAGCCACATCCTTAAGTGACTTTGCGATAAGGGTATTGATCCTTCTCGGGCTTCCCAGGAGATCCTCTGTATCAGCGATATCCTCCTTGAGCTTATCCCTGTCTGCGATACGGTTGATGATGTACTGCTTATTGATATTGCGGAGCTTGATCTCGGCTACGTATTCAGCCTGCTCCTTGTCGATATCAAAACCCTTCATCAGGTTGGGAACAACATCTTCCTCGAGTTCCGTATTGCGGATGATCTTGATCGCCTTATCGATGTCGAGAAGTATGGAAGCAAGACCGTCCAAGAGATGAAGCTGCTTCTTCATCTTGTTCAGATTGAACTCGAGTTCCCTCGTAATGCAGACCCTTCTCCACTTCAGCCATTCGTCGATTATCTCCCTGACACCCATTACCCTTGGTGATCCGTCGATGAGGATATTGAAGTTGCATGCGAAAGTGTCCTGCAGCTTCGTGAACCTGAACAGCTTGGTCATCAGGGCCTCATGGTCGGTCCCTCTCTTGCAGTCGATAGTGATCTTGAGACCATCAAGGTCGGTCTCGTCTCTTATGTCTGCGATCTCCTTGGCTTTGCCTGCCTTGACAAGATCTGCTATGTTATCGATTATCGCTTCAGAGCTGGTGGAATACGGGATCTCGGTGATCTCGATCAGATTATTCTTCTTATCGATCGTGTACTTGCTCCTGATCGGGATAGATCCCTTACCCGTCTCATATATCTGCCGCATCTGCTCCTTGTCGTAGAGGATCATTCCGCCGCCGGAGAAATCAGGCGCCGGCATGAATTCGAGCAGATCACAGTTCTTATCCTTGAGATATGCTTCTGTTGCCTCACAGACCTCCTTGAGGTTGAAGGAACAGATGTTGGAAGCCATACCAACGGCAATTCCCTGATTGCTGTTCACCAGGATCGCAGGGAAAGTCGTCGGCAGCAGGACAGGTTCCTTAAGGGTCCCGTCATAGTTATCAACAAGGTCAACGGCATTCTTGTCGATCCCCTTGAAGATCTCGCTGCATATCTTCTCGAGCCTGACCTCGGTATATCTCGGGGCAGCGCACTGCATGTCCCTTGAATACTGCTTACCGAAGTTACCCTTGGAATCAACATAAGGATGTAGGAGCGCACCATTGCCTCTCGTCATCCTGACCATGGTATCATAGATAGCCTGGTCACCATGTGGATTGAGCTTCATCGTCTGGCCGACTACGTTGGCAGACTTAGTCCTGTTGCCGTTAAGAAGGCCCATCTTATACATCGTATACAAAAGCTTGCGGTGCGAAGGCTTAAACCCGTCGATCTCGGGAATTGCACGGGATACTATGACGCTCATCGCATAGGGCATATAGTTGATCTCGAGCATCTCAGTGATGGGCTGATCTATTGCCGGCATATCGGCAGCATTCTCATCAGTCAGCCTTGCTTTGAGCGAGTCTTTTTTGATCTCTTCGTTCTTCTTTCTCTTACCAGCCATATTCGTCTCCGTAATTAACCAATGTCAAGCATATCAAGATACAGATGTCCGTCCTGTTCGATATGGAGCTTACGTCCTGCCAGATTGTCACCAAGGAGCAGATCGAAGATCTCGGCAGTCTTCTGCGCCTCTTCGGGACAGACCTTGATAAGCCTTCTTGTCTTCGGATTCATTGTTGTCTGCCACATCATCTCAGGCTCATTCTCACCAAGACCCTTGGATCTCTGGATACTGAGCTGGGAATTATCATACTTTGCAAGTATCTCAGCCTTCTCTTTCTCGTTGAAAGCAAAGAATGTCTCCTCCTGATCAGCCTTCCTTCCCTTGGGCCTGTATGTGATCTCGAACAGCGGGGACTCCGCGATATAGACATGGCCGGCTTCGATCAGCGTCGGGGTAAGCCTGTAGATCATCGCCAGGATGAGAGTCCTTATCTGGAATCCGTCAACATCGGCATCAGTACAGATTATGATCTTGTTCCATCTTAAGTTCTCGATGTTAAAAGCACTAATGTCCTTGTTGTGCTTATCATTGATCTCAACGCCGCAACCAAGGACCTTAAGGAGATCGGTTATGATCTCGCTCTTGAAGATCGTAGCATAATCAGCTTTGAGGCAGTTAAGGATCTTACCTCTTACAGGCATGACCGCCTGGAACTCGGCATCTCTTCCCATCTTGACCGAACCTAAAGCTGAATCACCCTCAACGATATAAAGTTCCCTGATATTTGCATCCTTAGTCCTGCAGTCAACGAACTTCTTGATACGGTTGTTGATGTCGATGGTCCCCATCAGCTTCTTCTTGATGTTCACCCTCGTCTTCTCGGCATTCTCCCTGGAACGCTTGTTAACGAGCACCTGATCGACTACCTTGTCGGCAGCCTGTTTATTCTCGATAAACCAGATCTCAAGATTATTCCTGATGAGCTGGGTCATGTAATCCTGAATGAACTTATTGTTGATCGCCTTCTTCGTCTGGTTCGCATAAGAAGTCTGCGTTGAGAAAGTATTCGTGATGACAATGAGCGAATCGGCGATATCCTGGAAAGTGATCTTCGCTTCATTGGCCTTATACTTATCCCTTGACTTGATCTGCTTATCGATCTCACTAAGGAATGCTGATCTTACTGCCTTATCTGGAGATCCGCCATGCTCAAGGAAACTTGAATTGTGATAATACTCCATCACATTGATCTCGTTATTGAAGCAGAAAGCGACTTCAGCCTTGACCTTGTAGATATCCCTGTCATCTGAATCACGGCCCTTGCCTTCACCGGTGAAGTAATAAGAGTCGGTAAATCCCCTCATGTCAGAGAGCTCATCACAGTAACCCTTGATACCTTCGCTGTAAAGATAATGGAACTCCTCACCTGACAGTTCATCCTTAAGGATAAACTCGATCCCGCTGTTGACAACGGACTGGCGCTTAATTATCTCCTTGAAATTCTCGAGCGGGATAAAAGTCTCCGTAAAGACTTCCGGATCAGGCTTCCATCTCTGTATGGTGCCCGTTCTCTTGAACCTGTAGGGTTCCTTTATAAGTTCCGTCACGGGTTCGCCCTTGCGGAAAGACATCGTATACTTTGTATGGTCACGCATTACGGTAACATCGAAATACTCCGATGCGTACTGCGTCGCGCAGGCGCCAAGGCCGTTAAGGCCGAGTGAATACTCATAGTCACCTGCCGCATTATTGAGATACTTACCGCCGGCATAGAGCTCGCAGTAAACAAGTTCCCAGTTATATCTGTTCTCTTTGGTATTGAAGTCGAGCGGTATACCTCTTCCGAAGTCCTCAACCTCGATCGAACCGTCCTTGAACCTTGTAATTATGATCTGATCTCCATAGCCTTCCCTGGCTTCATCAATGGAATTTGACAAGATCTCAAAGAAAGAATGGATACATCCTTCAAGGTTATCAGATCCAAAGATAACTGCAGGACGCTTCCTTACACGGTCAGCGCCCTTGAGCATGGAAATACTGTCATTTCCGTAGGCCTTCTTAGCTGCCATCAGTTACATAACCCCCGTAAAACAATACATTCTTGAATAATTATAGCATAACCTTTACTTTGTAAAGGCTCATAGATCAGCAAAAAAGTTGATCTTTAAGTGTACTTCAGAGCACTTAACAGAGGCCTGTTATTGTCAGCTACACTAACTGCATTCCAGCCTGACTGCCCGCCTGCATAATTGGCATTGGCAAGAGCGGAGCATCCATCAAACGCAGCCTTACCGACAGAAGCGATCGCTGTATCTATCGTAATATCCGTAAGTGACGAGCAGCCGTAGAAGGCAAAGTCACCAACTGTTGTAACCGAATCAGGCAATGTAACATTCGTGAGCGAAGTACAGCCGCTGAAAGCCGCATAGCCGATGGACTTGATAGTCGCAGGCAGAACGACCTCACTAAGAGCGGTACACTTGTTGAACGTGTAATCTGAGACTTCCTCAACGCCGCCGGGGATGCTTACACGGGTAAGGCCCGTACAGCCGCCGAAAGCATTGGCTCCGATCGTATCGACCGCCACTGGTATCTCGATCTGCGAGATCGAAGTGAGTGCAAATGCGCCTTCACCGATCGAAGTGACATTCTCGGGAAGAACGATACTAGTGATGGATGTGCAGCCCCAGTACAGGTTAGCCGGGATCTTCGTGATACCTGCAGGGATCGCAGAAGACGTAAGAGACGTACATCCGGCAAAAGCGCTGTCGCCGATATAGGCAACACTCTCGGGGATATCTGCAGTAACAAGACCGGTGCAGCCGTAGAACGCAGAATTGCCGATAGCGATCATGCCGTCAGAGAAGTTCACGGAAGTAAGCTTCGTGCAGCCTTCAAAAGCACCGGGAGCAACCTTGATGGTGTTATTTGCAAAATCATACTGCGTATCAGAATATGCAGGGCAGTATCTGATGATCTCAGAGCCCGTAGCATCGAAGAGCGCACCTTCGGAAACACTGAAGGACATATTGTCGCTATGCACCTCAAAAGACCACAGCTTTGGACAGTTGATAAAAGCAAGCGAGCCAACGGACTGGAGTCCCTGGCCAAGATATACATTCTCGATGCTTCCGGAACCGTCGAAAGCCTCCGGACCGATCGTCGATACGCTCTCAGGAACCTCAAAATAAGCATCAGTCTTACCGGATGCATAAGCAATAAGCTCATCCTGATCCTTGGAATAAAGGCTTCCGTCAAGGGATGAGAATGTCGTATTGTCGGGCGATACCTCGATATCGCTGATAGAGGAAGACTTGCTCAAAGCACCTGAACCGATCTCACCGACAGTCGAAGGGATCGTAACCTTGGTAAGGTTTGTCATCTTCTCAAAAGCCTTCTCGGGAATATATGTAACGCCTTCATCAATGACAACTTCCTTGACAGTGGCAGGATCAGGCTTACCGATCCCGAAAGATACGATGAACTCGCCTTCCATCCTTCCGTTACCGCTTACATGCATCACGCCGTCCTTGGACAAAGTCCATGTGCAATCGCCATATGTCCCCTTGTAGCCATTATTCTTAAGGTAGAAATAAGAAGCAACGCCAATACCTGCAACGAGCAGGAGAACGATGACGAGCACGATGATGCCGGTCTTGCGCTTTTTCTTCTTGGACTTCTTGACATGCTGTGCAGGACG
>Ga0310691_10003768_pt1 | contig 17757 bp, 18 predicted proteins | sample 176DNAGHGlowgp2_FD_203887 | JGI IMG/M metagenome (GOLD analysis project Ga0310691, IMG submission 203887) | Sheep rumen microbial communities from Palmerston North, Manawatu-Wanganui, New Zealand - 1766 DNA GHGlow gp2 (v2) (version 2) | ecosystem: Host-associated > Mammals > Digestive system >...
TTATTAAAGACCAAACAATTATCCCGTCTCATTACACGGCGCAGATAATGAACAACATCTTTACCAATCGGAAAACTTTTTCCAGATTTCAAATTTTCGTTTAAATATATTCTTGGTATATTTTGCATTTTTTCATCTTTTATATTATAAAAATCTCTATTTTTATGATATAATAGCAACCATGGAAATAAAGTTCAACCTTTTCTCAGGTAGTGGTTCAGGCAAAGGTCTTAAAATCTTTGATTCAACAAAATACAAAGAACACGAACAGGCACCTGTGGCGCGCAAATTCTGGAACATCCGATGGAACATCGGGGTGTGGTTGATATGCGCTTTGGCTTTCGGTTTATCATTTGCGGTTGAACACGTGTGGCGTTATGGATGGGGACCGGCATCTGCACATTGGGTTTGGCTGTATATCAAAAATATGTTTTTAACATTTGGTATGTCTGTTATCGCGGAAATTCCGTATTGGTTATCACGAACTGTTCATAATCCGGACTTTGCATGTGTAACACCACTGATACCTGTAATTGTATATTATTTCTTGGTGGACGATACATTAAAATCAGAATTTAATCCTGCCGGCAAAGATAACTATGATGAAAAATCTGCACGCAAGGCGAATGCTGATGATATTAAAAAGATGGGGACAAACTTTAAAAACAAAGAAGGGCTTTTTAACGGTTTTATGATGGTATTGGGATACTTTAAATACAAAGGTGAAAATAAGCCATTGATGTTTGATGAAGCATTATCTGCCTTATGCGTGGCACCCCCGGGAACCGGTAAAACACGCGGTGTTGTTATCCCAACAATTCTTGATTGCGATACAGTATCGATGATTATTAACGACCCAAAACCAGAATTAAAACAGTTGACATCTGGATATCGTTCGACTGTGGGGCCAGTGTTTATTATGAATTGGGCGGGTCAAGACGATCCAGCACGCGGAATATATTATCCATCTTGGAATCCGTTATCGCCGGAACATGTCCCTTATAATCCAGAACAACGCGATTTGTATATTGATTCCATGGCCAAGGTTTTGGTTCCAGATAATAAATCTGCAACTGCTGATCCACACTGGGCAAATACTGGACGTGCTGGATTATCAGGATTGATAAACTTTATCGTGTCAAAAATAGAACGCGCCAAGGCAGATGATTATTTTTATTCCCGCATAAACAGCGGCACACTAAGCAAGGACGATGCCGCGCTTTTGGGCGATTATTATTTATCAATGATGAATGACCCAAACGCATATGCTGCCTATTCAATGTTGCAGCGCGGCGAATTAAACACAACAAATTATGTTCATGTTGGAACATGGGCGAACATACCTGATTCTTGGCATGGACGTGAGGCATCTTTTGCAATGATACTTGATTGGTTGACATCAAGTCAGGTTGCAATTGCCGAAGAAATGGAAGAACGCAGACGCCAAGGCGACCAAATGGTTATGATGGCAGACCCGATGAAAGATGTTTTATTAAATGCTGTCGAAGAAGCGCGTCGTTATGCATACGCCCATCGTGCCGTATCTGAATTAACACAATTGGCAAACACACCTGATAAAGAACGTGGTTCTATACTTTCAACAATGACAGAAGGTTTGGCTATATTTAGAAATGCCGCTGTACGCAATCGAACATCTCATTCTGATTTTCACTTTTCAGATTTACGTGGAATGGTTGACCCAAGGGACGGAAAAATCAAACCCGTTTCTGTTTATCTGTCTATTAACATGGTTGATGCCCAGGCATTAAATCCGATTACCGCGATATTTATTGAATTAATGTCTAGTTATTTATTGGCACATAATATCAATCAAACAGTTGATGGTATAAAAATGGGACCATGCCCTGTGTTATTTGTGTTGGATGAAATGCCAAAGATGCAAAAACTGGATGCCGTTATCCAAGGACCAGATTTGGGGCGTGGATGTAATGTATCTTATTTGATAATCGGTCAAGACATCCACCAAATTCAAGAAAAATACGGTGCCGATGCAGCAGCAACAATTATATCTACAACTGCGGCAAAAATTGTTTTGCGTCAAAACGACCCGGATACAGCAAAAAGATTTTCTGAAATGATAGGTATGAAGAAAACCAAAAAAATTGAAAAAGACAAAGACGGTAAAGAAGTCGAAACTCCGAAAGAAGAACCTTTGTTTAGCGAATACGAAATTATGCGATTACCAGAAGGCAAACAGATTATCATTTATCAAGGATGGTATCATCGCCCGATTGAGGCAGACCAAGAACGCGAATTCATGGATAAAACACCGATTCAGAAAAAACTACACGCAAAAGTCATGATGGGGGAATCATCACCATTACCAGAATTTTTAATTCCTTCACATCATGCGATTATGGGATATTCTGGAACACCTTGTGTTTTGAATCCGAACACTAATGAAATAAAAATCTTGGAACCATTGCATTAAAATATGCGTAAAATAATTCATATTTGTTTATTTTTATTTCTTGGTGCATGTGCATCAACAACAGAATCGTATTTAAATAATATTCAAAACAATTTTGCAAATGGAAATTTTGAAACATCTGAAAAAAATGTGACAGAACAAAACAATCTTGATTTGTTAATAAACGGTATCGCCCTATTCCATGCCGATAAATACACAGAAAGCGATGCAGAATTTGAAGAATTTAACAAACGAAATTTGAACGAAACTTCTTCATCGATTTCCCGCGAAGCAGCCGGACTTTTACTTGGTGGTGGTGTTAATTCTTACAAGCCGTATATGATGGATTCGCTTTTTGTATCTTATTATCAGATATGGGATTTGTTAGCGCTGTCCGATTGGGCAAACGCGCGTGTCGTTATAAATCAATCTTATGCGCGTCAACAGAATATGTCGATTGAATACAAAAAAATGATAGAAGAAAACAAAAATAAAATTTCGGAAAATTCGGAATTAAATGAAATTATTGATAAAAACACAGCCGATTGGGTGGTGTTTAGTGATATTATGAATCCTGCATTAATGTATCTGTCTGGAATATATTTTTTGAACGACGGTGATTTTGATAATGCGATTACATACCTTAAACGCGCAAATGGTATGATGCCAGAAAATACTTTTATAAAACAAGACCTCGAAATGGCACAAAAACGAATCGTCCCAAAAAACACGACTTGGCAATTTATTGATTCAGGCTTTGCACCGCGTCTTCGCGAACAAAATGCAGGAATATTTTTACCGAATATTGGTATGGTATATTTTTCTTTTTCTGAACCTTACTTGAATAACGATTTTGGCGCGCCACAAAACGCACAACTGCTTGCAAATGTAGATGCAATGTTCATGACAGAATATCGTGAATATCAAACAAATGAAGTATTGCGTTCTTTTACCTCTGCGGCAAGCAAGGCAACATTACAAGCAACCATGTACAATTCCGGCAGTGATTCTGCACCAATACTTGGGATATTATCATCCATTTATACAGTTGCTTCATCAAACACAGATGTTCGGACATGGGCAACATTACCAAAATATATATATGTAATTCGTAAAAACGAATCAGAAACTTCAAAAAATAATTTAATTTACACACGAATAATAAATGGTAAAATAACAGACAACAAACAAATCAACCTGAAATAAAGGAGAAAAAAACATGAAAAAAATGATACCTGTTGCATTGATGCTTACACTTTGCGCGTGTGGCGGAACAAGGGTTGTTGATTTAAACAACGAAAAAGAAGTTGCGGCAATGCAAGATGTGATGGAATTGGAATATCGCGATTGGACCAAGACCGCAGAAACGATGACCGAATCTATGTTAAAAAGCAATGCTTTTCGTCGGGTTCAGAATCCAGTAATTGCGATGGGGCCGATTGTGAACGATACCCAACAAAGATTTGATACAGATGTTTTGATTAAAAAAATCAGAACAACACTGTTAAAATCTGGAACTGCACAAATCGCAACCAACTTTTCTGGCGAAGATTTAACATCTGAAAAAATGCGCAGCATGCGCGCAAACGCAGAATACGACCAAGAAACCATCGCGAAGACGGGGACATTGGTTGCACCGAACATGTCATTATCTGGAAAAATGTTGCAAAGAAATTTGAAATTGGAATCTGGATGGTTTTCATCTGTTGATACGCGCGTAGAATATTATTTGCAATTAACATTAACAGATTTGAAAACAGGTTTATCAGTGTGGGAAGACGAACAGCCGATTATCAAAGAAGGCACCCACGCCCCCACATGGTAAAAAAACACCGCCATTTGGCGGTGTTTTTATTTCAATATTTCCCCGTTTTTATAATCTATCTTTTGACTTCCAACAGTTATATTTTGTCCGTCATATTTTGGTGTTCTTTGTTTTTTGACTTCTGTTTTCCAATACACAGAACCTTTATCAGTATTTATTGCATACAAATTATTATCTGTTCCGACAACAAAAGCGAAATTATCAACCAAAATAAAATCAACCGGTACAGATATATTTACACACCAAATTTTATTTCCACTGTTCGCATTTAATTTACAGAATGCATCGCCCAATCCACCGGCATAGACATAATTTTTATCCACACCAACATGCGCAACTATATCAATCACAGCCGCGCCCCCTGTTAAATTATTTTCACGATAAACATCCGCAATCCACACGACTTTTTTTGTCTTGGGGTTCATCTTGATAACTTCGCCAGTAGAAAGTCCTGTATAAATAAAATTGCCCACACAAATTGGTGATTGATTACTTTTTACAACACTGTCCATCGCGAAACCAGTATATATTTTTGTTTCGCCAATCCAGATATTATTCAAAGCATCCTGTCTATATTCGCAATTTTTATCGCCAAAAATATCTTTTGCGTTTTCTGACAAAGTTGGAACATCTTTATTTTCCACCTTTATATCTGTCGTATCAAAGATATCATGTCTTACCCCTGGCAAAATCGGGTCGTGTTTAGAACACGAAGAAATCGCCAATGCACACAATAAATATGCGAATATTTTTTTCAAATCTATTCCCCCTATTTCAAAGTTTGTGCAGTCGCAGAAATACTTGCAGGTGCATTTTCATCATTTATAATCGCATCCAAAATTTCATTTGCAGATTCGACATCACCAGCCGCCAGATATTTTTGTGCAACCATCAAACGCGCAGTATAATAAAATGGTGATTTTTTTGTATCCATATCTGATAAAAACTTCACAAATTCATCCAACTCCATTTTATCACCGTTGATTGTCGCCAAATGTAATCTTGCCAAATCTTTGAAATCGCGTGTATGACCATTTTCTGCCAAATCTTCCAATTTTGTGATATCTCTATCAATTAAATAAGATTGAAACAGCGCCAAATCAGATGTCGCCCCACCCTTGTCATGAGCAAGATTAGCCAGCGCATTTGCATCTACATTTGCAATAGCAGTTTCATAAACCGTTGCAGTCGCAATTTTAGAAGCATAATACATACGCGTTCCAATTTGGATTGCGCAAACAACAATCATTATACCAATCGCAGCCCCAACGATATAGCGCCAATATTTTTTCAAAAATTGCTGAGTTTTTTCATTATTCACATCTTCCCAAACCTCACGATAAAGGGCATCTTGGGCATGTTCCGCATAAGTTTTCTTTTCTGGGGTCTTTACCTTTTTATTTCTTTCCAAAATAGTTGCCATAATTACATCTCCTGTGGCTTGATAATTTCTAATTTCTTGCTATACTATAAAAGGTATGGCAACGGAAATCAAGACAACTTTACCATCAACAAAAACAAACACCATGGTCCCGGTTTATGGTGCGGGTGATGATGTCAGTTTGGCTAAATATATCAATGAAATTCAAAAATTCCCGGTACTCTCTGCCGAACAAGAATACGAATACGCATCCCGTTGGGTAAAAAATCGCGATAATATGGCGGCAGAAAAATTGGTTGCATCACATTTGCGCTTGGTTGTGTCGGTTGCTTATGATTTCAAAAATTATGGTCTGCCGGTATCTGATTTGATTGCAAGTGGAAATATGGGACTGATGCAGGCATTACAGAAATTTGACCCAGAACGCGGATTTCGGTTTTCTACATATGCTATGTTTTGGATCAAGGCGGAAATTTACGAAACAATCTTGAATAATTGGTCTATTGTAAAATTGGGAAGTTCCGCGAATCAAAAACGCGTATTCTTTAATCTGACCCGCGCAAAACGGGCATTGGGAATAATGGATAATAATCTAAGCGATGAACAAACAAAACAAATCGCAGAATATTTGGATGTTCCCGAAACCGATGTTTCGCGCATGGCAACGCGTATGTCTGCACGTGATGTGTCGTTAAATGCACCGCTTAACACTGATTCGGATTCCAAAGACATCTTGTCCAATATGGCGGACACAAAAATCAATATTGAAGAAGGTTTGGAACAACTGGAATTCAAACGGCGCGGATACGAATTATTAAAAAAACATTTGTCTGAATTACCAGAACGCGACCGCGAAATATTAAAGGCGCGCCGGTTATCTGACCCAGCGGCGACATTGGAAACATTATCAAAAAAATACAACATATCTCGCGAAAGGGTTCGTCAAATCGAAGAACGCGCTTTTAAAAAATTAAAAGACGCGATACTATCAGAATCAGAAAAACCAAAATTAATTAACAAGGAATAGAAATTTGAATACAAAAACATTATCTTTATTTGCGTTTTGCGCAATGGCATCAGCAAATGCACTTGCATTGGATTATCGGGCTGATAATTGGACTTTTAAACTGGACGCTGATGGCATGGTTGGTTTTCTGGAACCAAAAACTGATAAGCCGATTTTTATAAACGATTGGGATGTTAAGGCACAGATTTTTTATAACTTTAACAATGCCCAACGATTCGGTGCGGTTTATTCTATTGATGCAGATTGCGTAGATGACAAAGAATATATTCACGATGCTTTTGTTTTATTTGAAGACAGAAATTATGGTCGTGCTGAATTCGGATTAACGCATTCTATTGCACGCAAAATGGGACTGGGATTACCTGATGTTGGATATTTGCGTATAAACAATAAATCTATATTGCATAAAAAACTTGATTTGAAACGCGTTTTAATTTCTGATACAACCGCGACCACGGGTCATGAAACCTTGCGATTAAACTTGGCAACACACGCAACAGAATATGGACAATATGGTTTATCTGTTTCTGGCGGTGGTGACGATTACAACTATGCGATTGACGGCGCGTTTAAAATAAAGCAGCCACATGGTAAATTAAAGTCTGCATATTATGTCGCGGTCGCATACATAGATAATCCAAAAAATTACGAAGAAAATTCTTTTTCTCCACATGTGACGGCTGATTGGCGCGGACAATTGGCTGCTGGAATAAACCTACAATACAACAGTTTTATCTGGGGAACATCTGCGCGCATGATTTACGACAAAGACCCGATTGCAAAAACCGCAGACGGATTTATCGCCGGCACGGGGGTAAGTTATGATTTATTACAAAGCAGTATTTCATTAAACTATCTGTTTTCGGACACAAATGTTTGGAATCACCGTGATAAAATAACACATGAAAAACTGAACGGCGATTATGTTCATACAATTTTGGCATCATTCCGATATAAATACACAGAAAAAACGGCTGTATTTATGTCTGCAGGATACACAGCCACAACACCATTCTTCGCAGTTGGTATAAAAACTGGATTTTAAAAACATTTGCACCAATTTTTGATTTATGATAAAATGCTTTTGTCGGCAAGGTTTTTGCTGATGGGGTGTCGAAACCCTTAATTTTCAGTGTCCGCGGGGACAAAAAACACCTCCAACAATTTGGTTGGAGGGCGGCGATATATCAAAATAAGCCCACTATTTTCTGAAAATTATAGTTTCGAACCTCCAACCGCCTTTTATTTTGGCGGTTTCTTGTTAAACAACGAGGTTAAACATGAAAAAATATCTTTATTATATGTTTTTTATATTTACAGTATACCCGTCTTTTGCAACCAATCCTGATATACCTGCAAACACAACAATACTTTCTTGTAATGATTCTGCATTAAACAGCGATAACAGTCCCGTTAATATAGAAGTAAACTGGGAACCAAATGAAATAAATCTGCATTGGTATGCTAATAATACACTAATGTCAGCCAACAATGTTCAAACCAGTTGTTTATACGATGATAATTTAACACCACCACAAACAATACCCACACGAACAGGATACACTTTTAAGGGTTGGCGCGTCCGTCCAACTTATGATTTTTCTACATTAAATTCAACAGAAAACGGATTGCAATCATGGGGACGTGGTCCATTAAATCCAACAACAGATTTTTGTAAAACATTTTGCCCAAATTGTGGTACTTCGGGAAGACAAGAATCTTGTAAAAATGTTGATTATGCAGATTTGTCTGTGAATGAATTCAAGGTTCAATTTTCCTGGGGTATGCTGTATGGCAGCGCTAAATGCAGCATAACCGATGGTGGCACGCGTGGAACCCCTGGTAACCCAAGTGATACATTTGGAACATATTGTTGGTGTATGGCAACGGGATATAAACCAAACAACAGCAATACAATATATGCCCCAACCCAGCCCCGCTGGATATTTCGTGTGGATCTTGGTGGTGTAGCTTGCGGGCATTGTGCACCAAATTGTTCACAAGAAGTTCAAATAATCCCTATCACTAGACGGGCAGTATTAGGAATAAATTAAATTTATTCCTACATCAAACACGTCATTGTTGCGGGAATGTTCTTTGCCATAAACCAAACATTTCTGTAATCTGACATATAAAGGCATGCTAAAAATATTGCGCATACCATCAACACAAAAAGAACACTGACTTTTTTACCGTGCAAGCAATATACCGCAATATTGTAAAGCAAAAACAGCATATATGAATCGACAATCACACTTATCAACCACATAGATGTACAATTAAATGCCAATGTATTCAAAATCAATGCAAGTGGATATATAAAAAACATAGATGCAATTCCTTTGACCGCGATTTCCCAATCTCTATCGCCACCTGTCACTTCGGATACCAACATCATTAACCCAGCAAACACGAACAACAAAATAACCGCCAACACAGGAAAACCAATCAACGCACGGAACAAAGAAAATATTGTAAACGCATTCCCACGAACCAAATTCAAAATCAAAACAACAATTCCACCAACCAAGCCCCAAAGAAATGCCTTTAATATCGCATCTTCCATTTTACCATCTGCAACAATACGGGAAAAAAAGTATTTGGGCTTAAAAAATATATCTGTCAATTTAGCCAACCAACCCCTTTTTTTGATTTTTGTGGGTTTTGCTGGTTTCAAAGTTCTAGGATTTCTTCTTAATTTCATTTTTCGCCCCCTGGATATTTGCTTATTTATATTTTTGCTTTATAATTATAAAAAATCAATGGAAAAAATATGAAAAAATTGGTTATTGTCGGTCGCCCAAATACTGGTAAATCGACATTGTTTAATGGGTTAACTAATTCGCGGGATGCGCTGGTCCACGACCGCCCTGGTGTCACGCGCGATACAATTTCTGGGGATATGCCAAATCGCCCATGGGTGGTATTTGACACCGCGGGTTTAGAGAACGCAAAAACAGGTATCGCACATAATTCAACCGATATGGCAATAAATGCGATTGAAAATGCAGACGCTATTTTATTCGTTGTTGACGGTCGCGTGGGACTTTCACCAATGGATATTGAATGGGCAAAATTGGTTCATAAAAAAAGTAAGGCACCTGCCCTGCTTTTAATCAACAAATCAGAATCTACAAAAAGATTGGCGGAAATACACGATTTTTATAAACTCGGCTTTGGCGAACCAGTTTTAATATCTGCAGAACACAAACGCGGTTTTGACACAATTTACGAATTCATTGACGGGCTGTATACGACAGAATCTACCGTATACAACGAAAAAGACAATAAAATAAAAATTGCAGTTTTGGGTCAACCAAATGTTGGTAAATCTACATTTGTAAATCGTGTTTTGGGTGAAAATCGTCAAATTGTTATGGATGCACCAGGCATCACACGCGATACTGTAAAAATACCAACACATTTTTATGGTCGTGATATTATATTGATGGATACAGCGGGACTGCGGCGCAAAGCGGGTGTGACAGATGATGTAGAAACTTTGTCTGCATTAAAATCATTGGACGCAATTGAAAAATCGGACATTGTAATTTTAATAGTCGATGCCACAAAAAACATTGAAAACCAGGCATTATCAATTGCGGCGCGCGTATATGACGCAGGGAAAATTTTATGTGTTGCACTTAATAAATGGGATTTGGTTGAGCCATTAGAGCGGGATGAAAAATTATTAAAATTAAAACATCAATTTACTAATTCTTTTCATCAGATTATAAAGCCGATGATTTTGGCAATATCTGCCGAAAAAGGAACCGGTGTTCAAAATTTATTTAAAAGAATTTATGAACAATGGGATATCTCAAAAACAGATACCCCAACCAGTTTGATTAACAGAATTATTGAAAAGTTGGTTGCGGACCGTCAACCACCTATGTCGCGCCTTAAACGACCGATGAAGATTAAGTTTGCGCGTCAAAGTGGTCACCATCCAATTAAATTCACAATCAATGTTGGTGGCGCATCTGATATCCCAGAATCTTATACACGATATCTGCGCCGTGGAATTGCAAACGCATTACATTTGGAACATTTACCAATAATAATTGAATATAAAAAAGACACAAATCCGTTTGATTAAAAAACCGCCATACGGCGGTTTTTCTATTGTATACACTTTTGTGCAAAGTCAATTATTGACCCATAAAGTACAGCGAAAAAGAAACACACGGACCCCCCAATTACGAACAAATGCCAAAGTGCATGTGCAAATTTTAAACGGCGCCATAAATAGAATATTACACCAATTGAATAAGATAAACCACCCGCCAAAACAAACCACATTCCACGCGCTGATATAGTTTCTATCATGGCAGGCAATATGAAAAGCAACGCCCAGCCCATAATTAAATAAAGTGCAACCAGCCATTTTGGTTGATTATGCGGATTATGTATCTTCATCACCGCACCAAATATCACGATTGCCCAAAGAATCCCAAACATTGTCCATCCCAATGCGGTATGTCCACACCGATTTAAATTCACCAATAAAAACGGGGTATAAGTTCCGGCAATCAGCGCATAAATAGCGATTGAATCCCACACTTCGAAAAAACATTCACACCTGTCACCAATTGTTGCATGACACATGGTTGAACCAAAATAAAGCGTAAACATCGTCACCCCAAATATAGAGCACGCAACAATCGCCCAAACATTATGATAATACACAGCCCAGCCAACCAATAAACACAATCCCGCCATGGCAAGACCAATACCAATCCCATGTGTTAAAATATTTAAAACTTCTTCGGATTTAGTGGACGGACGTTCCCAACGAAAAAGTCCCGTGGCCTGTAATAACTTTAACAAACCATATGCGTGTTTATCTTTTTTAACCGCACGCAATTTCTGTTTTACTATCTTTTTATTTTTAACCATTTCCTTTTCCTTTTCATTAAATAATCATGTTAATTCTATCACGAACGCGTTTGCCGCCCAAGACCTGCATAACAGAATATAAATCTGGTGTGTTCGTGCGCCCCAACATTGCGACACGCAAATTCATTGCAACCTCGCCTGGCTTTAACCCCAGTTTTTCCGCCGTATACACGATTTTTTGCCACCAAGAATCTTTATCATCCGATTCATTAAATGTTGTCAAAAATTCACGCAATACATCACGGTTATATTCATATTCTTTGTTCGCTTTAAACAAGAAATCAAAGAACGGCGCAATCTCACTTAATGTTTGCTGCCAGGTAATAAAATCTTTACGAATACGCTTTGGATTATCGCGTTCAATGGATAATATGGATGTTAAATATGGTACATCAGCAACCTGCTTTTTATTATCATCACTGCCATATTCATTTGCCCAATCAATAACGAAATTCACCAAATCTGGCACAGGTAATGTCGCGATATATTCTTTTGCCCACCATTCTAATTTTTTCATATCAAACAGCGCACCAGACATAGGAATCTTTTTCGGCTTCATTTCATATTCCCAATAATTTTTAACCGCGCCTTTCATCTTGGCATCTTCGTAACCAGATGCCAAAATATTTCCCAAATATTCAATCACTGATTCGGTCGGCCAACCTTCTTGTAAAAAGAAATCAACATTACATTCGGGATCTTTGCGTTTTGACATCTTGCGCTGCTTACCCGTTTCCGAATCGATTTTATCCAATGTAGATGTATGTATATAAAGCGGTGGTGTCCAACCCATTGTGCGGAATAACTGATAGTGTAACGGTAATGATGGTAACCATTCTTCACCACGCACCACATGGGTTGTTCGCATAAAATGGTCATCAACAAGATGTGCAAAATGATAAGTCGGCAAACCATCATTAGATTTAATTAAAACCAAATCTTCATTATTTTCTGGAAAAGATATAGAACCACGCACCGCATCTTTACAATAAATTCTGTTTTCTGGATTTCCATTTGAATATAAACGAATCGATGGAACTTCGCCATTATCAAGATGCGCAATTATTTCATCATCTGTTAAATTTCTGTCCCTTGCCCATTCGCCGTAAATACCAGTGGCAAAGCCAGCAGATGTTTGTTTTTTACGAATTTCATCCATCTCTTCGGCTTTTAAAAAGCAAGGGTATGCCAGACCTTTTTCTAACAAATATGCCACAACACTATGATAAATATCTTTACGCTGTGACTGATAATAAGGTCCATATTTTTCATCATTACTATATTTAAAACCAAAATTAGCCATTGCGTTTTTCACAACCTCAACCGCACCAGATACTTCACGTTTTGTATCAGTATCTTCGATACGCAACATAAAAACACCACCTGATTGTTGTGCCAATTTATAATCAATCAAAGCGCCGTACAAATTTCCAATATGCATAAAACCCGTTGGACTTGGTGCAAAACGCGTGACAAAAGCGCCCTCTTTCAATTGACGCGGGGGAAATTTCGCTTCTAATTCTTCCAATGTGTATTTTGGTGCGCCGCCCAACACACGCGCTATTAAATCTTTTGATAGTCCATTACGCATTTTATTTCATCCTTGTTTTTTAACCAATTAATTCTATACTAAATATATGGAAAAACAAGAATTAAAACATTTTGACAGTCAAATTATCAGGACTTTTGGTCGTCGGCATGGTAAAAAACTTTCCGCACGCAAACAGTGGTTGATGGAAAATTTATTACCAAAAATCGCACCAAAAACCAATGAATCTGGCGCAATCTTAGAAATAGGATTTGGAAATGGCGAACATTTACGCGAATTAGCGATTCGTAATCCCAATTCGATTATTATCGGCGCAGAACCATTTGCGAACGGTGTTGCCGCCCTACTTTCATCCATCACAAACGAATCGGACAACAGTGTATTGGATGAATACAAAAATATTCGCGTATTTCCAGACGATGTTCGTTTATTATTAAAAGATTTCGAAAATGTTAAATTTTCGGAAATATGGGTTTTACACCCAGACCCCTGGCCAAAGGCAAGACATGAAAAACGCCGCTTACTTAACCATGAATTTTTGAATTTACTTTCCGAGCATATTGAAAAAACCGGAAAAATTATAATCGGTACAGACCACTGGGAATATTACGATTGGATAATAGAGCAGTTAAAACAAACCAATCTTAAAATTCAAACAACTGAACTCGACACAATTAAAACACGATACCAGATTAAAAACAAAGCCGGAACCACCGCACCCAAATATTTAATTCTTGGGAATTAATAATCAAGAAAAAAGCGCAATTTTTCTGATAACTCTGGTCTTTCAGTTTCGACCAACCTTATGACTTGGTCCATACGGTCGAAATTATTATTCAAAATCAAATGTAATTCGCAATCCATATCCCAATTTTGAAGCATACCATAAATTCTTCCCACAAAATCAGAACGATTTTTCATATCTTCTTTTAATGTCAGCCCAAAAGCATCCAGGCGCAAATCGTGTAATTTTTGAAAAATCATTGCCCAATTATTAACATCTATATCTTCTATGTCCATAACCAGAGATAAATCATGTCCAAAGAACAAATCGTCACGCACAGGCAAAATTTTATCTATGAAAATATCAAAATCACGTTGGTTTAGAAATATTTGAACCCCGGTTGCCCCTTTTTTACAAACACAGGTTATATTTTTTGCCAAATCTGACATATCTTTATCAATATCTTTGTGGTTTAAAGAAACCATGAACCTGGTGTAAATCTTGACATCAAATTTTTCCAAATACACCCACACCAAAGGCACGATTTCCGGCGGTACAGATATCAAATGTATATTATTTTTAATAATATCATCTGCCATTTCTGCCAAATCATTGGTATCTTCAACACTATCGCACCACCAAGCGATTCTTTTATCCGAATCAGAAAAAATTTCATTTATTTCCATCATTATATTTCCAGTTTATCACAAATTATGATATAATAGAAATAAAATGAGAAATAAATTTGAATATATTTTACTATCTATACTACTTGGCATAGCCGTTTTGCTGGGGCTTTCTTTTTGGTTAAATATAATTTATGGATTCAATTTATTTGCTTCTGAACACTGGAATGAACTGGCGCGATTACAGGCAGAACAAATTCCAATCAGCAATGGATTTTATATCTCTATTTGCGTCGCAGTATTCATATTTGTATTTGGGTTATTGTTTTTGTATGTTCCGGCAATCAGAAGAAACAAAAAACAAGAAATCATTAAACCTGATGTTAATGTCACAACAAATATGCCAATTGTTTCAAAGAAAACAAATGAATCAAAAAAACATGAAAAAACAATTAACGAAACAACAAAAGTTAATTTAAATCTATCCCAGCCACCAAGATTACATTTACCTGATAATATGGCGCGTGTTTTACAACAAAAATACGAAGTAAATCAAGAAAAACCAGAGGATATACCCAAGCGATACGATTCGGTATTGGCACAAATATTTACCGATCATGGTTATGTTGTTAAACCAAACCCTATAATTTCCGGGTTCACACCAAATCTATTTGCGATTGCCCCAAACGAAATTGTATGGATTGGCGCGGTTGATACTGATGTGAATAAATTACAATCTGCAATAACCAGGTTGGACGGCATATTTACAGAAACATTGGAAGACATAAAAATAAATATAAACGCATTTATAATTGATACAAAAAATATTCAAACCCAAAATGATTCTATCTTTGTATTCAAATCTGTTGAAGAATTAAAAACTTTCGTATCTGAATTACCCCCTGCGTGGCCCAAAGATATGTCTGATGCAGACCAAGATAATTTTGATGCATATTCTGAATACATTGATACAATTATAAAATATGTTAAAAACTTGGGATAATGCAAAGCAATGCAATTAAATGAACAACGCGCACTTGAACGACTTGCTACACTAGGGCTGGACGATATGCCAGTAATGGAATACACACCGAAATCTTGCGCTTTGGAGCCAGATTGGTTTAAAAAATATTCAACCCTTCGTCATGAATTTTTATCATCACTTGATGATTCTTTGGAAGAGATTGCTTTTATGAACCTGCCACAAAACGAATTCATTGGATTAATTATGGGGCAATCTTTACCTGAAAATTTATCAATCCGTTTTAAAATACCTTTACTTTGGGGTGGGGAATTAAGTATTGATAATATGTTTTTATGTTATACTTTTCCACACTCTTATAATCTGGACAGATTTATTATTGACCAAAGTGATGCAAAGACAGTTTTTTTACCAAACCCGGAAAAAAAAATATATTTAACCACACATACTGGCGGTGGCGGTGCTGGCGGAAATGCAGCATCCGACAGATTAAGTCAAAGTGCTTTTAACTTTATGTCTGGGCGGGGGAATGAATAAAGATGACAGTAATAGAATTTTTATCTTTGATAAAATCGCGCGGTGCAACAATTTTTCCTGTTTCACAAAAGGTGAATTTAACCATTGTAAATACTAATTTACAAAATATGCGCGCGGCAATGCTGCAACCTTTTATAATAGATTTATATAATAATTGTTCTGGTATCACAATGGGGTCAGCTTGTATTTTTGGCGCATCGGAAATTCAACGTGGAATAAAATACCCACTTCCTTCAATTGAAAAAGTTAATCACGACATGATAGGACATAAAAATCTGATTGGGAAAACTGTTTTTGGACGCAATGATTTATTTTGGTTTGCTTTTGATGTAAACGGGACCTGCTTTATGTTGGATAATTTAACATTATCCCCATTACGCAAATATGACGATCCGTATCGTGCAATTATTGATTGTTTAATTGTTGGGAAAATATAAAATGCATAAAATTTCTGTATCTTTATCAGGACATCAAACCAGTGTTTCTTTGGAACAAGAATTTTTTGAATTACTTAAAAAATTCGCCAACGAACAAAAAATATCTGTTGCAGCAATCATCCAACAGATTGATTCTGCGCGAAAACCTGGCTCTAATCTTTCTTCTGAAACAAGGATATGGATATTGAAACAAATATTGAAAACATCAAAATAAAAGCCATCCATAAATTGCGACCAACTGTCCTGTATGGTGTAAAATGCGCCCCCCATACAAATCCGTCCAAAGAACCAGTTTGTCCGACTGGCAACATTGATATTACATTACCATCAGAAGAAACAAAAGCACTTATTCCAGAATAATTAGCACGAACAACTGGAACGCCAGATTCAATTGCATATCTACGAACCATATCAAGATGTTGATAAACACCCGGTGTAGTCCCAAACCAATTATCATTGGTTATATTTATAATTGCATTTGGCAAAGCCCCTTCTGGAATCAAAGAATCAGAAAATATAATCTCGTAACAAATTGCTGGTGCAAACACAAAATCACCGTATTGCGTATTTATTGTTATCAAATCTTTACCATTACCAGGTGTTAAATGCCCAGGTGTTGGAACAAGTCCCCCAAATGGTCCATATTCGCCAAACGGGACAAGATGAGATTTGCTATATAAATGTTGAATATCGCCACTTTTATCTGCAACAATCATGGAATTATAATACTTCCCAGCATTATAATAATTAGTTCCCATAACAACATTTGTATTTAAAATCAAAGCAAATGGAAAAACATTATTAACCAATGTATACGGGTATGTCGTTTCTGGAAAAACGATTATATCCGGCGAAATAGTTGTATCCTGGGTTGCCCAAATGAACAAATCACGAATTTTTTGATTTGCGATTTTTTGTCCCTCTTCTCTTGACGATGGTAATTTGTATACGGCAGATTTAGCAGGCTGCACGATTCTTATAACCGGATACTGTGATACATTTTCCCTATCTGATAATTTCATATTATGGTAACCATAAATACATCCAATCAAAAGCAAAACAATATACATAACAAAAACAAATAAACATGTTTTCTTATGACCATTACGACAAAGTTCCACAAAAGATGCGACCAAACCAATAATCACAAAACTTAACCCGATTGACCCCCACAAAGAAATAGAATTTATCACAACAGGCATATTCATTGTTATATTAGATATCGGATTCCATGGAAAACCTGTTAAAAACCATTCGCGTCCCCACAAAACAAAAGCCCAAACACATGCGAATAAAATCGCGCTATACGGCGGTTTTCGCTGCATATAACGAATTACAG
>Ga0310691_10003771_pt1 | contig 17746 bp, 15 predicted proteins | sample 176DNAGHGlowgp2_FD_203887 | JGI IMG/M metagenome (GOLD analysis project Ga0310691, IMG submission 203887) | Sheep rumen microbial communities from Palmerston North, Manawatu-Wanganui, New Zealand - 1766 DNA GHGlow gp2 (v2) (version 2) | ecosystem: Host-associated > Mammals > Digestive system >...
CGGCCAGTTCCACTTCATACTTGGACAGGAATTCTAACCTATAAAATTAATGATAATGAAGAAACTGATAATCCTTTTTATCTGTGCTATCTGTGGTCTCTCAACGGCCTCTGCACAGAAATTTGCTTTGGTTGATATGGACTATATCTTCAAGAATATCCCTGCCTATGAGCGTGCTAATGAACAACTCTCGCAGGTGTCGAAGAAATGGCAGGCAGAGGTGGATGCCTTAATGACTGAGGCTCAGACTATGTATAAGAACTACCAGAACGAGGTGGTATTCCTCTCTAAGGAGCAGAAGCAGGCTAAGCAGGATGCTATCATGGAGAAGGAGAAGTCTGCTGCCGACCTGAAGAAAAAGTATTTTGGTCCTGAGGGTGAGCTTTTCAAGAAGCGCACAGCCCTGATGAATCCTATTCAGGAGGAGGTCTATAATGCTATAAAAGATGTAGCAGACCTTCGTGGTTATCAACTGGTGCTGGATCGTGCCAGTGATACAGGCATCATCTTTGGCTCACCAAAGATTGATATTTCTGACGAGGTTTTGCGTAAACTAGGCTACGCCAATTAAACTCATCCGTCATCATAACGTCATAACGATATAACATCATATCGAAAATAACTTAATAATAACAATAAAAAGAAACAATGAAAAAGTTTATCATCTGCGCTCTTTGCGCAATCTGCGGTTTCACTACCGCCAACGCACAGGCTAAGTTCGGTCATGTGAACACACAGGAGATTATTCAGGCTATGCCCGAGTTTGCTACTGCACGTACAGACATCGAGAAGCTCACTCAGCAGTATGAGGCTGATTTGAAGTCTATGCAGGACGAACTCCAGAAGAAGGCTGAGGCTTTCGAGAAGGAGGAGGCTACCCTGCCCGAGAATATCAAGACTCGTCGCAACCAGGAGCTGCAGGATCTCTATCAGCGTATTCAGCAGACCTATCAGGACAACCAGCAGGCTCTTGCTAAGGCTCAGCAGGAGAAGATGCAGGCTATCACCACCAAGGTACTCGATGCTATCAAAACTGTTGGTCAGGAGGGTGGCTATGTCTATGTGATGGATATGAGCGCTGGCATTCCTTACATCAGCACTACGCTATCAAGTGATGTTACTACTCAGGTAAAGGCTAAGCTTGGTTTGAAGTAAAACCTTATTCAGTAATAAAAAAGCCTGCATCGCAAATCGTGATGCAGGCCTTTTTTATATCTCCCAAAAGTCTTTGATACGTTCAATGTAGCGTTTTCCTATCTCTCGTCCCAATTGATAGACGTGATTCATTTCTTTTGGGTCGTGAGAGATATGGCCGATAGGTATCTTCCCTTCAGGACGAATCACCAGACAGCGTCCTTCTTGTTCTGCTTTTGCTACGTAAGCCAGTTGTTCGTTATACATCACATGACGTCTGTCCATGGCCTTTATCATCTCTGGATAATGGCGTAATGCAACGCGCATCAGCGGCATCAGCTGGTTATGCTCTTTCTGATAACCTAAAGGCTGAGTCAGTATCACCACATTCCTATCGTAACCTATCGATTCCGTGTAGGCCAAAGGGATGGAGTCAGCCACGCCTCCGTCAAGCAGTTTCCTTCCCTGCACGCAAACAACCTTAGAAGCCAGAGGCATCGAGGCCGAGGCACGTATCCATTCATAGGTGTCATAGTTGGCTTCTGTGAGTCGCTGATACACAGGTTGTCCTGTTTCTACATCTGTGCATACAACGATAAATGCCATTGGGTTACTATTGAAGGCATCATCGTCAAAAATCTCGTATTGCTTGGGTATCACATGATAACCGAACTCCGCATTGAAATAATCACCAGTGGTAAGAAGCGAGCGTATCCCACTATAGCGACTATCTTTGGCGAAGCGCATGTTGTATCGGATGGCACGTCCTATCTGTCGTGATTTATAATTGCATCCGAAGGCGGCACCAGCCGATACACCTACCAGTCCGTCGGGCCATATATCATGTTCCATCATCACATCGATGATGCCTGCCGTCCATAGCCCGCGCATGGCGCCTCCTTCTAAAACAAGTCCTTTTTTCATATCTGTTTAGCTGTTTCTGAATTCTAATGGAGTCACGCCGAAGTGATCCTTAACATATTTGCCGAAGAAAGATGAGTTTGGAAACCCAAGACGATCACAAATCTGTTTGATGCTGAGGTCTGTATGACGTAGATAATAACGGATATCCTCTAAGACATGTTCCGTAATCCATTCGTTTGCCGTTTTGCCAGAGTTCTTCTTACAGATGGCTGTCAGGTATTTTGGTGAGATACAGAGGTCACTTGCATAGGTTTCTACAGTACGATGTTTGATTTCTGTGGAATGCAGAAGATTGAGGAATCGTTGAAAGTGGTTATCCGATGTTTTTATATGATGATCTGTGGCTAATGATAGCTTCTGTTTCATGGCTCCGCAAAGGGCAAGGATTGTGGAGCGTAGTAAGGATTGAACAATGTCTGTATGGTAGGGATTATCCATTCCTTTGCTAATAGCAAGTGTGATCATGTCATAGAAATGCGTATAGAAGAGTATATCTTCTTCGGTCATGGTGATGATATGATAACGTTTGATAAACATCATTTCATTCCAGATATTCATCTTCTCACGCAGGAAACTCTGTAGGATGCTGTTGGTAAGAAATAACCCCTTCAGGTCGAAATCAGGGCTAATCATCACGTCTGTTACAGTGATGTTCTGAGGAATGATGGCTACTTGATTCTGATGCAGTTCTATTTGCTGTCCATTCATGCTGCCTTGTACCTTACCCTGTGTACAAATAGCTATAGCATTCATCGACACATGGGCGGCGCTGATTTCTGCAAACCGCTGAATACTATCAACGACGATGATATCATTGTCAGAATAGCCAATCTGAATATCCTCGTTATTGGTTAATGTCTGAAAAGTAATCTCTTCTAATTCTTTCATGTTGCAAAAATAGTCAATATATGACAAAATACATGTTTTATTTGGATATTTTTATGTTCTTTTTGTTTTATCATCCCATTTGGAAAGTATATGAGGAGAATTTGAACATGTTTATTGTCCTTTTTTATTATACTTTTGTACCAAAAATAAAACAAAACATCATGAAAAAGGTATTAATAATGGTTATTGGCAGTTGGCTGTTGATAGTTGGCTGTAATGAGAAGAAGCAGACAGGAGTGAAGGCTCCGACACGTGTGTGTACAGAAATCATTTCTGTAAATAGTCAGACAAATGGTCAAACCTATGTGGGTATCGTAGAGGAACGTGAGGCAACTGCCGTGAGTTTCACCAGTATGGGAGTTGTGAAGCGAGTACTGGTGAATGAGGGCCAAATGGTTTCAAAAGGACAACTCATTGCTGAGATGGACGACACGCAGGCTCGCAATCTGTTGAGTGGTGCTGAGGCTCAGATGGCTCAGGCCAACGATGCCTTGGGGCGTTACAAGATGCTACATGATGCAGGGTCTCTTCCTGAGGTGCAATGGGTAGAGATACAAAGCAAGGTGGCACAGGCCAAGTCACAACTGGAACTATCACGAAAGAATCTCGCAGACTGTAGACTTATTGCTCCTGTGAGTGGCATCATTGGTAGAAAAATGCTTGGTGCTGGTGAGACGGCAATGCCCTCTCAGGCAGTGGTGAGTATTCTTGATATTTCGAGTGTGAAGGTAAAGGTGTCTATTCCAGAGTCGGAAATAGGTGATATTAGTAATAATACCTCTTCTATAATTAAGGTTGAGGCTATCAATGGTAGTTTTAGTGGAGGTGCCATCGAGAAGGGGGTGCAGGCCGATGCCTTGACCCATACCTATGACATCCGTATTCATGTGGAGAATAGTGAACGAAAGCTATTGCCTGGCATGGTTGCAAGTGTACAGTTTACTACGACTAAGTCGCAGCCTACAAGACAGCTTTCAGTGCCTGTAACAGCTGTTCAGCGTAAGGCTGATGGCAGTCTGTTTGTGTGGATGGTAGACAACGACAGCACGGCTCATCGTACCCCGGTGACTACAGGTGAGACCATAGGAAATCGTATAGTGGTAGTTACAGGTATCAGTGATGGCAATCGTGTGGTGACTGAGGGGTATCAGAAACTGAGTGAAGGAACTAAAGTGATATACTGATATGAAAAATATGGATTGGCTCCGATGGCCCTTGGAGCACTACTCGATATCGTTGCTCATCGTAGGCATCCTGTTTGTGATGGGCATCTTTGGCATGTGGGATATGCCGAAGGACGAATTCCCTCAAGCTACCATCCGTCAGGGCGTGGTAGTGGCCGTCTATCCTGGCGCCTCTTCTGAGGAGATAGAGCAGCAGGTGGCGCGTCCTTTGGAACGTTATCTCTTTACGTTCAAAGAGGTGAAACGTAATAAGACCACCACAACTTCGCAGAACGGCATGTGTATCGTGATGGTGGAACTGAACGATGACGTGAATAATAAAGATGAGGTGTGGAGTAAGATAAAACATGGACTGAACCTCTTCAAGTCACAGTTGCCTGGTGGTGTGCTGGCACTTATTGCCAATGATGACTTTGGTAATACCAGTGCCTTGCTGATAGCCATTGAGAGTCCAGAACGTAGTTATCGCGAGTTAAAAGGATATACCGACCAGTTGGGCGACCGTTTGCGCCGCATCCCCTCAGTAGCTAATGTCAAGGTGTTTGGTGAACTGAAGGAACAGATATCGCTCTATATCGACCGTCAGCGTCTGCAGGCCTATGGCATCGGGCAGCAGATGCTTTTCACGCAGTTGCAAGCACAGGGGCTAACCACCATGAGTGGTAGTATAAATACAGACAAACAGCAGACGCCTATTCATATTGAGGCAACTGAGAACTCAGAGGAAGAGATTGCCAATCAGATTATCTTTAGTGATCCCGTGACGGGTAAGGTCGTTCGTGTTCGCGATGTGGCTCGTGTGGTACGTGAATATGATACTTCCGGTGGGTATATTGAACAGGACGGTCATCGTTGTATCCTGCTCTCGCTGGAGATGAACCCTGGCAATAACATCGTACAGTATGGCAAGGATGTGGACAAGGTTCTTAATGAATACAGAACATCAGAACTGCCTGATGATGTGACCTTGACTCGTATCGCTGATCAGCCGAAGGTAGTAAGTCTGAGCGTCACTGACTTTCTGCGCGACCTGCTTATCTCGATGCTCATCATTATCATCGTTATGATGGTGCTGTTTCCAATCAGAAGTGCTATCGTGGCAGCTATTACCGTTCCGCTGAGTACGTTTATCTCTGTGGCTATTATGTACATGGCTAGTATCGAACTCAATACGGTTACTTTGGCTGCGCTGATAGTGGTTCTGGGAATGGTGGTAGATAACTCTATCGTGGTCATTGATGGTTATCTGGAGTACTTGGGAAAGGGCTACGAACCAAAACGTGCCGCCATCGACTCAGCCAAGCAGTATTTCATGCCGATGATGTTGGCCACCCTTTGTATCAGCGTTATCTTCTTCCCCTTACTTATCACGATGAAAGGAGCTTTTCACGATGCCATCGAGGACTTCCCCTGGACAGTTACTATCAATCTGATGGTGTCTCTCTTCTTAGCGGTGACGGTCATTCCGTTCCTGGAGGTGCTGATTATCCGTCCAGATAAGGTCAAGACTGGAGGTAACGCGATTACAAAATGGGTACAGCGTACTTACAATCATGTGCTTGATTTCACCTTCCGTCGCCCTTGGCTCACCATCAGTGGAGGCCTCGTCGTGATAGCGTTATCATGTCTTATCATACAGAAACTGAAGATACGCCAGTTCCCATACGCCGATCGCGACCAGTTTGCTGTAGAGATATTCCTACCAGAAGGAAAAGGATTGGCCGATGCACGAGTGGTGGCTGATTCCGTGCGTCATGTTTTGGAGCGCGATGAACAGGTGAAATGTATCACCTCGTTCTTAGGTTGCTCATCACCCCGCTTCATGGTTTGTTATGCGCCGCAGATGGCAGGCAAGAACTTTGCCCAGCTCATCGTCAACACCCAGTCGCAAGATGCTACGCTAGAACTACTGGCGCGTTATCAGCCTATGCTCAGCGAGGCATTCCCTGAGGCCTATGTCCGTTTTAAGCGTCTTGATTATCTGATGGTGCCTGAGATGGAGTATCGTTTTTATGGCGAAGATCTTGACTCTTTACATGTCGTGGCCGAACGACTGATGGACCGTATGCGAGAGATGCCAGAATTGGAATGGGTACATACAGACTATCTGCAACCCTATCCTATGATGAATGTGACGCTCGATCCTGTGGCTTCATCGCAGTTAGGCATTACGCGTTCTACAGCAGCTTTAGCGCTCAATAGTGCCACAGGCGACCTGCGTGTAGGACAGCTATGGGCTGGCGACTATGAGATGCCTATCGTTGTAAAAGACACAGCGAATATGAATTTCTCAGATGTCGAGAATCTGGGTATTACCACACCTATGTCGCTAATATCTGCCGCAGGCTCTCAACTTTCAACTTTCAACTCTCAACTTTCAACTAACACCACCGTGCCCCTCCGCCAAATTGCCAAGGTGCAGCCTCTGTGGACAGAGAGTCGCATCATGCATCGTGGTGGTGAGCGTTGTATCACGGTGACTGCTCAGTTTGCTCAAGGTGTCTATGCAGCTCCTGTAGAGAGTCGTGTGGCTGAAATCATGGAGAACGAGATAGACTTGCCCCACGGTGTACGTGCGGAGGTTGGTGGCGAGATTGAATACAATAGCGAGTCTATCCCCCAGATTTTTGGTGGCGTCGCCATATCAATGATTATCGTGTTCTTCTTCCTGCTGTTCAACTTCAAGAAGTACGGTATCACACTCGTTTGTATCGCTGCTCTTGGACTCATGATTCCTGGCGCACTTATCGGTCTGGGACTGATGGACCGTACGTTGGGACTTACCTCTGTGATGGGTGTCATCACGCTGATGGGAATGATCATGCGTAACGAGATTCTCATCTTCGAACATGCCAACGACTTAATAAAGAAAGGTGTGCCCGTGAAGCAAGCTGCCTACGAGGCAGGCAAGCGCCGTATGGTGCCCATCTTCCTCACCACTGCCACTACAGCAGTAGGTGTAGTACCGATGATTATCGCCCAGTCGTCGTTCTGGATGCCTGTGGGTGTCACCATCTTCGCTGGTGGTATCGGCTCGCTCATCATGGTAGTCACCATGCTACCGGTTATTTATTGGAAGGTAAGTTTGAAAAGTAAAAAGGTAAAAGAGTAAAAAGGTAAAAAATTCTACTGCAATGAAAAAGATATTAGCAATCATAGTTTGTTCAGTATGCTGCGACATTGTCGCAGCCCAATCCTATACCCTTGATCAGCTTAAGGACTCTGCCCTCCATAACAACATCGCCATCCGCAGTGCAAAATATGGTGTTGAGGCAGCTCAGCAACAACGCAAAGAAGCTTTTACCAAGTTCTTTCCAAATGTTAGCGGAACGGGTCTGTGGTTTAATGCCAACAAGGGTATGGCAAAGATGGATATCGACCCTTCTGGAATCATTACTCCTGAGTTGGGAGCCAGTCTGGCGCAGATGTTACCAGCCGAGGCTCTTGCTGCTATGGGCAATCCTATCAGTATGTCGATGATGAAGAATGGTACCATTGGTTCGCTGATGGCTGTACAACCCGTCTTTGCTGGTGGTCAGATTATCAATGGCAATAAACTGGCAAAGGTTGGCGAGGAGGTGAATCAGTTGCAACTGCAACTCTCAGAAAACGAGGTTGAGAAAACAGTAGAACAGTATTTCTGGCAGTTGGCCTCGTTGCAGGAAAAGATGAAGACTATCAATGCTGTTGACACCCTCCTGACTGATATATATAAAGATGTAGATGTGGCTGTTCGAGCTGGTGTTGCTATGCGTAATGATTTCCTGCAGGTACAGTTGCGCCGAAATGATATCGAGAGTCAGCGACTGAAACTACAGAACGGCATCTCTATCATTCGCCTGTTGTTGTCGCAATACAGCGGATTGCGAGATACGTCGTTTGCTATCTCTTATCAGACAACTGTAGACCTGCCCCTTCTTTCTATGCAGGACCACCAGCAAGCATTGACGGGGACGGTTGAGTATCAGTTATTAGGTAAACAGGTTGAGGCAACGAACCTGCAAAAGAAGATGGCTATTGGACAGAATCTGCCTACAGTAGCTGTAGGTGCCGGTTATACCTATCATAACCTGATGGAGAAAGACCATTCCTTCGGTATGATCTTCGCCACTGTCAGTGTGCCTATTTCTGACTGGTGGGGTGGCAGTCATGCCATCAAGCGCCGTAAGCTGGAGCATCAGGAAGCCGTGGAACAGTTGGAGGATAACGCCCAACTCCTTCAGATACGCATGCAGAATGCCTGGAATGGGGTAGAGGAGAGCTATCTGCAACTGCAACTTGCTCAGCGTAGTATTGAGCAGGCCGAGGAGAATCTACGCCTGAATCGTGACTATTATCGTGCAGGAACCTCTCGAATGTCTGACCTCCTTGAGGCACAGCTGCTCTATCAGCAGGCTTGTGACAAGCATACCGATGCCTTTGCCGACTATCATCAGAAACTGCTGGAATACCGTCAGTCTATAGGTTTGTAAGATGTTATGAGTATTTCCTCGGATAACGGAATAGGATAGCCAATACAAGGGCTATGCCGATGAGCATGGGGTAGAACAGGTGAGGGATGATAATGATAGGATTCAGACCTGAGAGACCTGCTGCAATCAGCACCTGTGCGCCATAGGGGAGCAGCCCCTGTGTGAAACAGGAGGCCGTGTCGAGGATAGAGGCTGATTTGCGTGGGTCAATACCAAAACGCTTGGCCACATCCTTGGCTATTGGGCCTGTGGTGATGATAGCCACGGTATTGTTGGCTGTACAGATATTCACCAGACAGGTTAGGGCTGCGATGCTCATCTCGCCGCCACGTGCCCCCTTGATATTTCGTGTCAGGGCTTTGATGATGAGGTTGATGCCACCATTATGACGGATAATCTCAAGCATTCCGCCAGCCAGAATGGTGACGATAATCAGTTCCGACATGCCCATCATGCCTTCGTTCATGGCACTAAACCAGCCAAACACGTCGTAGGCTCCATGACTGATGCCGATGATACCAGTGAGGATAATGCCGATGGTCAATGTCAGTAGGACGTTGATACCACATACGGCTAAGATGACAACAGTGAGATAAGGCAGTACGAGCCAGAAGTTCACCTCGCCCACCTCTGTACTCGTGTTGAGGCTAGTTCCCAAGAAGAAATAGACAACAAGCATCAGTAGGGCTACAGGGGCTACGATACGGATGTTGACGTGGAACTTATCCTTCATGTTACACCCCTGTGTCTGCGTGGCCACAATGGTGGTGTCGCTGATAAACGATAGGTTGTCGCCGAAATAAGTGCCGCCAACCACCAGTCCTACCATTAATGGAACGCTGATGCCTGATTGTTGGGCGATGCCCACAGCTAATGGTGTGAGGGCAGCAATGGTGCCACAACTGGTGCCGATACTCAGGGAGATAAAACACGAAGCCAGGAAGATGCCTGGGAGGATAGCCTGCTCTGGCAGATAATTCAGGGCCAGGTTCACGGTGGCATCTACAGCCCCCATGGTCTTTGCAGATGCTGCGAAGGCACCTGCCAGAATAAAGATAGCCAGCATCAGCACCATTGTAGGGTTGCCTGCTCCCTTGGCAAAGATACCAATACGCTCGTTCATTGTGCCTTTCACTGTGAGAAGCGAATAGACTGAACTGACGAGGAAGGCTACGGCGATGGGTACTTTATAAAAATCCTGAGCAACGATACTGGTGACCAGATAGAGCACCAGGAATACAACTAATGGGCTTAATGCTTTCATCTGTTTGCTGTTATTTCCTGTGCAAAGATACGATTAATAATTGATAAAAACGCTAAATCATTTCGTTATTTGGGAAAATATGCCTAATTTTGCGGCTGAATCATTAGACAGTTTATAATAAGGTATGAAAAGATTTCTCTTAGTGATATTTGCCTGTATCGCCATGGCAGCACAGGCACAGGATAATGCGCCAGCATTGAAGTTTGGCTATCTGAGTTACGACTTGGCGATGAAGTCTATGACGGAATATGCCACCGTACAGATGCGTATGGACTCTTTGCGTAGTGCCTTCAATGCCGAGATGCAGCGCGTGGAGGACGAGTTCAATCGTAAGTATGAGGATTTCCTCGATGGACAGAAAGACTTCCCTCGCACGATTCTTTTGAAGCGCCAGACGGAACTGCAGGAGATGCTCCAGAAGAACTTGGCTTTCAAACAGCAGTTACAGCAGGAACTGAAAGATACAGAGGCTCAGTTGATGGCCCCTCTTCGTATCCATCTGAATGAGGCTATCGCTACGATTGCCCATGAGCAGGGATTGGCCCTTGTTATCAATACCGATGCCAATGCCTGTCCGTTTATCGATCCAGCTATGGGTGTCGATATCAATGAAACTGTTGTTAAGAAACTGAATCGATGAAACTCTCGCAGGCTCCAGGTCCTATAGGTGTCTTTGACAGCGGATATGGTGGACTGACCATCTTGGATGGCATCCGTCAGTTGCTGCCCGAATACGATTATCTGTATCTGGGTGATAATGCCCGTGCCCCTTACGGACCGCGTTCCTTCGATGTGGTTTATGAGTTTACCCGTCAGGCCGTGCAGCGCCTATTTGAGATGGGATGTCATCTGGTTATCCTGGGTTGTAATACCGCCTCTGCCAAGGCCTTGCGCACCATCCAGCAGGTTGACCTGCCCCAATGGGATCAGGAGCGCCGCGTATTGGGCGTGATTCGTCCTACGGCCGAGGTGATAGGCGAACTTACAAAGAGTCGTCATGTTGGAGTACTGGCAACCGAGGGAACCATCAAGAGCGAGAGTTATAACTTGGAAATCAAGAAGCTTTATCCTGATGTCCAGGTATCGGGTGTGGCTTGTCCGTTCTGGGTGCCACTGGTGGAATACAACGAGGCCGACTCGCCAGGTGCCGACTATTTCGTGAAGAAGCGTATTGACCAGATTATGAATCTCGACCCACAGATAGATGCCATCATCCTTGGTTGCACACATTATCCCCTGCTGATGCCAAAGATATTGAAGTATCTGCCTGCTGGCGTGATGGTTGTACCTCAGGGTGCATATGTGGCCGAGAGCTTGAAGTCATACCTTGAGCGCCATCCTGAGATGGAACAACAATGTTCCAAGGGTGGCACAACACATTACCTCACCACCGAGAATCCTGATAAATTCAAGGAGCAAGCCCAGATATTCCTACATGAACCCGTTGAGGTAGAGAATATCACCTTAGGATAACAGTCGTTTGGAAAAATAATGTACGGGATACCAAACGCTGAGGAATCCTACAGCCAATACTGTGATAAAGATGATGATGATATCCAGCGGGTGCACGCTCACTGGATAGGCATTGATGACGAATGCGCCCTCACTGCTGCCCAGTGAGATGATGCCGAATGTTTGCTGAATCCAGCAGAGCAACAATCCTATTAGAATACCGATGATGGCACCGATGGCCGAGATGATACGTCCCTCAAACAGGAATACCTGCGTAATCTGACGGTCTGTAGCTCCCAGGTTGCGCAGCGTCACCACATCATCCTTCTTGTCAATAATCAACATGGACAACGAGCCAATAATATTAAAGCAGGCCACCATCAGGATAAAGGTCAGGAAGATATAGGCAATGAGCTTTTCTATCTTCATGATACGGAAGGTGTCGTCCTGCTGTTCGTAGCGATCCATCACCTGATACTTCTCGCCTGCTATCTCCTTGATTTTCTCTTTCACCGTCTCGAAATCGCTACCCTGTTTCAGACGTAGCTCCAACGAGGATATCATACCCTGCTGGTCAAAGATGCGACGGGCAAAACCGATGCTGGTCAAGACGTAGTTGCGATCGTATTTCGCCTGCATCACCTCGAACACCACACCAGGCGAATAGAGCTCATCCTGCACAAACCCATCGGCAGGGTCACTCATATCCAGTTGTCCCTCGCGTCGTGGTGCATAGATCTGCAGGGGTTCGCTGTAGTTTACACCCATGCCCAGTTGGTCGGCCAGTTGGATGCCAGGCACACCATAATGCAAGTCGGCGGCATGCAGTTCAAAGGTGCCGTCGCCATAGAGAATACTGTTGATATGTGTCAGTTGGTCGAAGTTATCCTCCACGCCTTTCACGTGAATCATCGCCTGCCTGCCATGATAGACCGCCATTGCCTGATCCTCCACGCATTCCGTGGCCACCGCCACCTCGTCAAGTGTCTTTATCTTTATCAGCGCAGGGTCGTCGGCAGCAACCGTCTTTCCCTCTACGGGCACAATCTTGAGTTGTGGGTCGAAGGCTGTGAAAAATGAAGCCACTAGGTCGCTGAAACCATTAAACACGCTCAGCGTCACCACCATCGCCATTGTGGCCACGGCAACACCAAGTACCGAGATGCCACTAATGATATTAATGGCATTCGTGGATTTCTTAGAGAATATGTATCGGCGAGCGATGTAAAATGGAAAGTTCACTTCTTGAGCAGTTCGTCAATACGTTCGATATAATCCAGTGAGTCGTCGATGAAGAAGCGCAACTCTGGAACGATACGCAACTGATGGCGTACACGCTGTCCCAATGCATAGCGAATCTGCTGACTGCTCTTCTCGATGTTCTGTAGCAATTCCTCACCCTTTTCTGAAGGGAAGATGCTCAGATAAGCTGTGCAGATGCTCAGGTCTGGTGAAATTTTTACTCGAGTCACGCTGATCATCACGCCATGCATGGCGCGTGTCTGCTCTTGGAATATCACGCTCAGCTCTTTCTGCAGCAGGCGTGCAATCTTGTTTTGTCTTGTTTCTTGCATATTTTGAGCCCCCTAAGTTAGGGGGAGTGGGGGTCTGAACAAGCGTTTACCAGACCATAATTGTTTATATTCTGTGATGGGAGTCTGCGCCTGTTCAGACCCCCAACCCCCTAACTTAGGGGGCTATTTTCCTAATAAGTGTCAGTCCGTCGCGCAGTGGCAGGATAACCTGTTCCACTCTTGTGTCCTGCGCTATATGATCGTTAAAGCGACGTATGCCCTGTGTCTGGTGGTCACGGTCGTAGGCAGGGTCTGTCACGTGTCCGTCCCACAACGTGTTGTCGGCCAGGATGAATCCGCCTGGACGCAGGATGGTGAGCACCATCTCGTAGGTCTCAACGTAGGTGCGCTTGTCGCCATCGATGAAAGCCATATCAAACTCCAGTCCCAGTTTTGGTGCCTCTTTAATGGCATCGCCGATGATGAACTCTACCTTATCGGCCACGGGCGAACCCTCTATCCACGGACGTGTAAATTCCTCCTGCTCGTCGTTGATCTCGAAGGTATAGACCTTACCGCCTTCCTCCAGTCCCTCAGCCATGCAGAGTGCGCTGTAGCCACTAAACGTGCCCACTTCCAGAATGCGCTTGGGGCGTATCATCTGAACCAGCATCTTTAGCAGTCGTCCCTGCAGGTGTCCGCTGGCCATGCGTCCGTGCAACATATAGATGTTGGTGGCGCGCCACAGACGATACAGATAGTCGGGCTCTGGCTCTATGTGGGAGAGGATATAGTGTTCCACGTCGCCCCCTAAGTTAGGGGGTTGGGGGTCTGAACCGATTGCGATATTTTTTTTATTACTCATACTTCACGGGGCCTGCATTTGTTCAGACCCCCATCCCCCTAACTTAGGGGGCTTAAGGCCTCTATAGCCAGGCGATAACTATCCAGTCCGAATCCACAGATTACGCCTTTGCAGGCTGCAGAAATCATGGACTTATGGCGGAACTCCTCACGCTGGTGTACGTTAGAGATATGCACCTCTATCACAGGACATTTCAGTGAGCGGATGCAGTCGTGCAGCGCAATGCTGGTATGTGTGTAAGCCCCTGCATTCAGCACGATGCCGTCGCAGGTGAAGCCCACCTCCTGCATCTTGTTGATCAGTTCGCCCTCCACATTGCTCTGATAGTAATCTATCTCAATGTCAGGGTATCTCTCCTGCAGTTTAGGCAGGAAAACTTCGAACGACTCACTACCATAGATGCCTGGTTCGCGCACGCCCAGCAGGTTCAGGTTTGGCCCATTGATAATCTGTATTTTCATCTTCTCTTATTTAATTGGTTGCAAAGTTACGAAAAAACGAGAGCAGAACAAAATAAATTTATTTATTTTTTATGCCGAGTGTAGTAACTTCGGCGAAGCCAAAGTTAAGAAATTTATTATGAAATCGCAAATTATTCAGTAAATAATAGAAAAAAGAGAGACTGCCTGATTGGCAATCTCCCTCTTCTCGCGCAATGCTCGATTTACTTTACATATACCTTCCTTCCGTTAACAATATTCAATCCCTTCTGCAAGTAATTGATTCGTTGACCCTGAAGGTTGTAGATACTTACATTCTTTAATTTTCTAATTATTACATTTTCCTCTATTCCTGTTGTCTGCGTTTCAAATTCACCTGTGAAGGACTCTTGGCTATTCTCTACGGTTACTGTGTAGCGGCCTTTTGCATAGGCAGATATGTCGATGTTGAGACCTACGATATTGCCAGCGTTGATGGCTTTCTCATAGACAACCTTACCTGATTCGTTAGTAATGCTTACCTGATAGGTATCGTCGAGTGGATTGAGATTAATGCCTAATTGCAGGTTGTTGTATTCGCCATACAGCGATTGTGCGTCCTCACTCCTTCTTGGTGCCTTTGGCTTAGTCTTGATGGTATGGGTAAAGTCAAAGCGGTCTTTTCTAGCTCCCCCTGGGGTTGCTCCGTCCTCATATATGTCATTGAAATAGATAACCTCATCGCCAACAGCACATGACATTAGGAACTCCGGCATATGGTCTGTTGCCTCGGCGTATGCATTCCTAGTAGGTCCTTCAATACCTCCAACGCCTTCCAGCCACGTGGTACTTTTGACGTTTTGATTGATCATGACATCCCTATAGACACCCTTAAAGCCGTCTATTTCTCCTGTCTGTCTCGGTCCTATGATAAAAGAAGGATAATCATCAATAAGTTGCAGATTTTCATTGGCACCGATGGAGAAGTCATACTTTATCATGAAAGTCTGTTCTTTCTCGTTATAAAAGTACACCTTCTTGTCCTTTTCGTACCATGCTCCTACTTTACTCAGGGTAGGCAGTTGTGCTAAATTATCATATTCTGGGTAATCAGGGCTGACATATCGCTGACGCATCATCTGCTTGCAGGTCCTTCCACCGATAATGGTATCGCCATCAAAGTAGTAGTAGTCTACCACCTGCACAGGATTACCTGAAATAGTGCCCACCTTCCATACCTTACCCTCTTCGATGAACGGACGGTAAGCCATGTCGTTGTCAGGTTTTGTATTTTTCAAACCGTTGAAATCATCAGCCGTGAATATACACTTTCCGTCTTCATAGCAGGATAAGAAGTTTTCTCCATGAAGAATGCCATTTAGGGGCACTATGGCATATAGTTCCATGATGTTCCAGCCCTTTTCACAACCCACACCCTCGACAATTTGTTCAGGACCAATGTACTCGTAAGGCTCTGTAGGATCATCTTGCTCTGATACGTCATAATGTAACACATTGAGAAGTTGATAATATTGGAACCGCATGGGTTTGATGGCAGTAAGCTGATAGCGAATAGATTCGTCTGAAGGCGTATAGCTGTCACCGACAGACATACCGAAATCATAGAGCAACTGGTCGCCATCATCACTGGTATACAGCCACACCTTTCTCTCCTCCTCACGAAGAGCGCAATAGTATTTGCTGCCCTCTTCGCTTATGCGATACATCTTATAATATGTCTTGCCGTCTATCTCTGTGGTGCCGTTGATGACATACGAGACATCCTTCGTCCATTGCTCATCATCCCATAAGTTGTGATAATACTCTTGATAGTTCCATGTCTTTCCTTCTTTCAAGAAAGGATGGTAAGCCTCATACAGCGTTTGCTCGTCTGCCTTACAGATGCGTAACATCGATATGGCACCATCCTTCATCCGCCCGTAGGCTCCTTGTACACCTCCATAGAGTGAGCCAATACCTTCAATCCACACATCGTCAGTTTCCTTTGAATCAGACCAACTTAGATACAGGCATTTGCGTGGCGTCTTATCAACAGAGGTAGCTATCACGGTGTCTTTCACGGCCGTTACGACAAAGTCCCAGTAGCCGTCATTCGGGTCACCAGTAAGCGTTTGACGGTAGGTGTCACCAACCTTTAATGTGAAATCCATGACTTGAACGGTATTCTTCGTCTGTTGGTTATAGATATACACCTTTCCGTCTGCCTCACCCACATACTCAGTGGTTTCTTTCCAATTGGTTGGGCCATCTTGGTCATATTGCCAGCTCGATTTGACTATTTGCTTGAATGTTATGCCATCTACCTCTATCGCAGAGCCAAGTTTAATCTGTTGATAACTGAAAGTGTGTTGGTACTCAGGACCAACAGTTCCCAAAGAAGCCATTGTCCATTCTTTACCGTCTTCTACAAACGGAAGGTAGTCGTTCTGATCCGGCAGTGCCACGATTTCTTTAAAGTTCTTCCAAGGCTCTGTAGTTTGATATGCGCTGACAGATGCTGCAGGTACATGAAGGGTTACCTGTGAGAGATAACTCGCATTGAAACTCATGTTAAAAGCATCGCTAGCGGTACTGGGCACAGTAGGCGCATAACAGTAAATATCCTTCAAGTTTGTACAACCATCAAATGCGCCATAATGAATTTCTGTGACACTGCTGGGAATAGTGATGCTAGGAATGCTCTTGCAACCATAGAATGAATATTCTTCAATTTTAGTAACACCTTCGGGAATTATCATGGGTGAAACCAAACTTTGACATTCATAAAATGCATGATAACCAAGTGACTTTAGGTTAGTAGGCAGGGGGAATTCTTTCAGGCTGATGCACAGGTCAAGACAGTCAGCCCCCCAATTGGTTAGGTATGTGGGTGGGGTAATGTATTCAAGGTTAGTGCAACCAAAAAAAGCATAGTCACCAAGATAAAGTATACTATCGGGAATAACCACCGACTTGAGGTTAGGACATTCCGCAAAGGCTTTTTTTTGAATAGAGATAGTACTGCCGCCAACTGTGACGCTAAGTAGGTCAGGGCATTGGAAAAAAGCAGATCCACTTATTCCACGAACGGTGTAGGTAGTTCCTTCATATTCAAAGGTTGCTGGAACGATAACATGACCGGCGTATTTCTCGATTCCATCGGGATTGGCATTCACCCATGCTCCATTATTTCTGGCATTATTAATATTATACCAGACATTTCCAACAAACACTCTTGTCGATTTGGCACCTATGAATGTAGGTAGCAGCATAATGAAAAAAAGTAATGCAATCTTTTTCATATCTTTCTTTTTTAGTTATTAGTTCTACTTGTTATTGTTATTTGCTGTTGAGTATCTGTTCCAGCGTGACGTCTGGACTGCTCTCGCCGAACACATCTTTCTTTAACTTGAGTTTGCGATGTTGGACGGCAGAGATGGTGATACAGTAGATGTTGCCGATGGTGCGGTTGCTCAGGCCGAGTCGCGTGAGGATACACAGACGGATGTCGTCTTCCTGCATCGTGGGATATTGCTCACGTATCTTGGCAAAACGGTTCCCATCGATGGCGTTGAGCGTACGCTCTATCTCACTCCATTCATGCGGACTGAGGTAAATGACCGAATCGCC
>Ga0310691_10003772_pt1 | contig 17744 bp, 17 predicted proteins | sample 176DNAGHGlowgp2_FD_203887 | JGI IMG/M metagenome (GOLD analysis project Ga0310691, IMG submission 203887) | Sheep rumen microbial communities from Palmerston North, Manawatu-Wanganui, New Zealand - 1766 DNA GHGlow gp2 (v2) (version 2) | ecosystem: Host-associated > Mammals > Digestive system >...
TAGTCTCATTTAAGAAATCTATTGGTCTTCTATAATAACTTTTGTTTGATTTTATTATCTTTGTATATTTCTCATTAATATCATCAACAATAAAATCATCAGGAAGTGTTACTCTAAATAAGTCTTGTCTTGCATTAAGTGTAAACATATTATAATATTGTACATTTTATAATTTTAATATCAGATGTATTAATACGAACATTCTTATCATCAATGACTTTATATATGTATTTTTGATTCAAGACATTCGTTACATCTTCTTCTTTTAATGGTTTTTTGTTTATTTTGTTATATCCGTAATAAATATTGAATTTCTTCATATATTAATTAACTATTTTTTGGTTTTCTACCATTTTCTCTAGTTTCAGGTGTAGTAGTAGTATTTTTTGTTTTTCCTGTGCCTCCTGAGTAACCTTCTTGACCACTTACCGATAACTTATTATCTGTCTTTGTGTTATCATCTCCTGGGCTCTCGAATTGTTGTTCAGGCATACTTGATTCAGTTTTCACAGTTATATTAAGAGGAGAATCCATTAATCTTCTTACGTTGTTGATAGCTTCTTCAATCTTCTTATGACGATCACCTTGTAATTGATGAGCTGTATTGATTGTGCCTTTAGCTTCCTCAAGAGAATCAACTAATTCTTTTAATACAACAGCTAACTCATTTGATAGTGTGTTAGCAACTTTATCAAGATTTCCAAGTTTGTTTGCAAGTTTATTCAATTCAACAACCAAAGTAGTCAATGGTTTAAGTCTGCTAGTATCTACAGTGTTGATTGCTTTGATATAATTTTGTAAAGCATTTGTATTAGCATTCACATTACCTGATGTGTTCTTTTGTTTTGATAATGTTTTGTAGATCCTATCAATAGATAAAACAAGGTTTGAAGCTTTTGATAGTCTTACATCATCAAATGGATCAACAACATTATTCATATAGTTCTGAATATCTGCTGATATCTTCTTGAATACATCATTATTGTCAAAGTCAACTCCTGAGAAATCTTCAGTATAGACTTGTTTTAATGAGTTAAGATGATTGAACAGTTTCTTCATTATCTCATCAAATGGTATGACAATATTAGATATATCTATGACATCACCTTTTTTCTTGTTAAATGATTTGTTCAATTCTTCTTGAAGTTTAGTGATGTTTTGTATTTGAGTTGTCAATGATTTTATGATAATACCAACATTATTAAGGTTACTAGTAATATGTTGTGTATTAATGACTTCACTAGTTAAATAAGAAGCAATCTCATTATTAGGGTCTTTAGGATCAAATGTAGATAATATTGCTTTTAATATTGTATTGATATTTTCCTTAGCATTAACAATATCTGTTATAGACAATTTTACAAAGTTTGTTCCTTTACCATTTTTATCAAACTCTGTAGGTATAGTCAATGATGAGATTTGTACAATCAATCCCGCAGCCTTACCAATAATATCTATCATCGATGTTATTCTTCCTGTTATAAGTTTCATTTTCTCATCATCCGATAGTATCTCATTATCTAATATTCTTGCAGCAGCCATCTTGAATGCTCCTAACATAGAATTGATGATACCAGGAGTCTTACCATTACCTATTAATACCTTTCTGAAGTTCTTTATTGCTTCATCAACATTTATCTTCTCATAAGATATCACCTTACCATCTTTATCCCATTTGTTTGGAATTTTAGCAGAAGCAATCTTAATGACGCTATCTGTAATTCCTGATAATGTTTGTGTCATCTTAGTTATAGCGCCTACAGCTAATGAGAATGTAGAACCTTTTGTTAATATTGTCTTAAGTCCAGGTCTTCCAGGTCCACCATTATATGCAGAGACAAATGCATTAGAAAGCATTGATAATATAGCATATACAACGATTCCAGAATCTATAGCGGCCTTAGCGAAATTAACCTTTTCATATTTCATGAATTTTCCTTTCTCAGGATCCCATGAAGCAGGATCAGGAACTAATGCTTGACCTATCTTGATTACTGAATCAGTCATGTTTGCTAAGATTGTTGATGTTGAATGTGCAAATATTAATGTCTTCCAGAATCCACCGTTTTTATCTTGAGCAATAGTCTTCAATCCATGATTCCAAGAATAAGCAAATGCAGAAGCAGTTGTTCTTAATAACCTGTTGATATTAATTGTCACCAAATCAAAATCTTTATTTGTGATTTGTCTGAACTTTATTGGTTTTCCATTTTCGTCCCATTCTTCTGGAATCCTTAATGAAGCAATACTTTGTACAGAACGAGCTATTCCTAATACTGCTAGATTCATAGGCATAATCATTGCAGATAATGCAGCAATCTTAGCTAATTTCTTAGGTAATCCAAATATACCACCTAAATCTATATTATCAATAATACTTATGAAACTGTTTATGTTATTTGAGATAACAGTAGCTTGACTAGAGATATCTCCAACTCCTGACATACTCTTTACAGCATTTGACATTCCTACAATTGACTTAGACAATCCATATGTTAATAAACCTAATGGAGCAACAATAATCAATCCCGTTAGTATGTCATCACTCATATCTGTCAGCGTCTTAAGGACTTCTTTATAACTATTTAAAGAATTGTCAATGACTTTTATGTTGTCTATTATCTCATCTTTTATTGGATTTATTAAGAAATTGATTAATCTTAATGCTCCAGTAAGAAGTACAATTGAACCAGACAATGCGATACCAGCAACACTACCTAATGCAATCCATCCTGAAGATTCTCCTAATTTTTCATATGTAGTTTTTAAGTGTTCATCAATAATATTATCTAATAACATAATATTAGTCAATAATTCTTGAGCTCTACCATTACCCATTAAAAAGTTTATTAATCCCAAAGAACCTCCAAGTAACATTAATGAAGCACCAAGAGCAGTTGCAGCAACACTACCTTCCATAATCCATAATGCCGCCCAACCACCTAAATGCTCATTATATGTATCAGCTAACAAACCTATGACAGTATTCAATGCGCCGATGTTTTTCTTTAATATCTCATCTTTACCTTCACCAGTTATTGAGTTGATAATAAGTAATGATGTACTAATTGTCAATAATGATACACCCATTAATGTAGCAATTGCAGCACCTGGTAAAACAAACGCACTTAACGCAGTCAAACCAGCAAATACTAATCCAATAACACCAATAAATACAGTAAGCATTATTGCACCATATATTGCATTTTCTTTATAAGTATCAAATACAAATGCTGATATTGCTAATGATACACTACATAATAATATGAATCCACCTAATGTTATAGCATTTGCCATAACTTTAGCATTACCACCGGCGGCCTTAAATGATTTATTGATATAAACCATTACTTTACCCATTGCTAATACAAATAACCCAAGAACAATGGCATATCCCACAGCACCAGCGACATATTCCCATCCCATTGCAAATAATGTAGCACCTAATATCAAGCTTGAACTACATATCAATACAAATAATGAGAACTGTACAGCGGCTTCAATATCTTTCTTTTTGATTTGTTCAATACCTTTAGCAATAGTTACCATACCCCAGACAAATAGTCCAAGTATGACTGCATAAGCGCCAATAACTCCTGCACCATGCCATATATTACCTTTGCCAATGAATTCTAATACATATGCACCAATCATTAACGAGAATGAGCATATTGCAACAAACATACCGAATTCTTGAGCACCTTTAATAAATTGCTTTGCTCTTTGTCTGAATAATAAGAATGGTAAAGTAATACCTGCCATGAATGCTGCTAATACTGTAACATATACAAATGCATCAGCAACAAACTTGCCATTTTGAGCACTAACGAAGTATGCACCCATTATTAAGGCAGTTGTTGATATTAAAACAACTAATGAAAAACTTTTTAATCCATCAAATACCTTATCTTCAACTAAATTAAATATTAAGAATGGAGTAATTACACCTACCTCAAATAACATTAGTAATCCTGTAAACATTAATGCACCTATAGCAGTTTCCTTCGATTTCATTACATAGCCACCAATCAACAATGCTAATGTAGCAACCATTACACATCCAGTAAATGCATTGATTCCATCGTATACATCTTTCTTGACCTTATTAAATAATATAAATGGTAATATTACTAATGATTCAAAAACACCTAATATCATACCAAATACTAATGCATCTCTTACAAATGCACCTTTACCAATTTGTACAAATAAAGCACCAATTGATAGTATGATTGTTGATGTTATTATTAGAGAATTAAATGATTTGACATTTTCGAATACTTCATCCTTTATATTACTAAACAATATAAATGGTGTGATAATTAACATTTCAAATGCACTTAATACTACACCAAATGCTAATGCACCCGTTACAAATGCACCTTGACCAATACCCATAAACAATGCACCAATAGCCATGATGATTGTTGATGTTAGGACAACAGTATTCAAATCTTTAACATTACTTAATACATCAGACTTTACAGCACCAAATAACATAAATGGAGATACTATTAATAACTCAAATACTGATAAAACAATACCAAATTTAAGCGCATTCTTTACAAACTCACCATTACTAATATACATGAATAATGCACCTATTCCTAATATTAATGTTGATGTTATTAAAAGCTTATGTAATCCTTCAACACCTTTAGTTGCAGTTTTTTCTTGAGTTACAAATGTGATTGCTGGTAATAATACTAATCCTTCAAAAATACTTAATACTATACCAAATTCTAATGCATCTTTGACAAATTTACCACCACCAATCTCTACAAACAAAGCACCAATAGCCATGACAAATGTTGCACTTATCATGAATTCTGTAATACCTTCTAAAGCTAATGTTGATTTCTTTATTTGAGCCTCATTTGCAGATGTCTTTACAATAGTATCATTGGTATTATCCATTGCGGCAGATATTTTCTGATTTGCTTCCTTTACTTTATCTGCCATGTCTCCTATTGTTATTATCTGATCAAACTTATCATTAATCTTTTTATAGATTTTATCAATTACATTAATGAACTTATCAAATCCTTTTTCAACTTTATCATATTTTTGATCAGATACATATATTAATACATCTATGATTCCTTTTATACCTTCTAAACCTTGTAAAGCCTTATTTACTTTGTTTTGATTAAGTTCTTTTAAATTGTTGATACTAGTAAATATGCTTGTTAATGATTTTACAGTTTTTTCATTTTTTGTTTCTTCAGACGTATTAAACACTGCACTTAAATGCTTTAATGTATCTTGAAGTTTTGTCTCATCAAACTTTAATGAATCTAATGTTGCAATTATTGTCTTAATGCTTGACAAACTTTCCAACATTTTCTTAGATTTATCAACATTTATATTATCAATTTCATTAATCTTTGTGAATAAATTAGATACATCATTAACAAATAAATCACTAATATTTTGCAATTCATCTTTATTTATTGTATCTGTTTTTAATGCAGATAATATTGTTAATACTGAATTTATTAATGATATGTTTGATTGTATTTGTTGTATGTTTTGATCTGTTGTATTTATATCGAATTCTAAGCTTTTTTTATTTATGTCATCAAATATACAAAATATAGATTCATTAACATCTTGTATATTTTGCATAATGTTTAGTTTCTTGATATAATCAGATATAAGACCAATAGGAATTATATTTTCAACCATTGGACCCATAATAAATAATGATTTTAATATATCATTATATTTATTAACATCAACATCAACACCATTAAGTGCATCAAATACATCTTTTAAACCATCTAATGTTGATTTTGTTTTACTTAAATTAATTCCTCTACCACCAAATAACTTATTGATAATGACAAACTTTGGTATGAACTTAATTAATTTATTCATTACTTTCTTTAATGAATCCAAAGCTGCTACAGTCTTTTCGGTATCTATATCTTTTGATAATGTTGATATATAAGATAATGAGTCATAAATAGTTTTAAAACTTCCTATTACATTGACAAAATTATCAATATTGATATTTTTCTTTAATACAAAATCATTAATATCTTTAATAATACGGACTTGTGAGAATATAGCTGTTAAAATAAAATCAATTGAATTTAATTTATCAGATACATTCTTTATATTTATATTATTCAAAAATTTTAATGATGCAAAAAATCTTATTAATCCTTCAGAGTTTTTATCTAGTTGATCTAAATTGATATTAGAGAATTTTATTAACGAATCTAATGTTACAGGATCTAAACCAGATAACATTAATTCTAATTTAGCTTTAGTAATTTTTTCTTTATTATCTTCTCTAATTTGGTTGTTTATGTCTACTAAGTTTTGTTTATCTGTTGCAAATAAATCAATAAGCTTTTGTAATTCTTCTTTATTTGTATTAATTAATTCATTATATTGTGTTTCAAATGAACTTAATATACTTTGAACATTTGACTCGTTCTTTGATGCAGTATCAATAAAGCTTTTATAATAGTTTTCACCCATTTCTATTGCTTTATCAGCCCTATTTTCTGCAACTATTATTCTTTGCATGATTTCTGTCAAATGTTTGTCTTCAATAATATCTTGTAAAGATTTCAATTGTTCTTCATTTATATTGATATTATTATTTCCATTATTTGACAATAATTTATCTATTATATTAATTAATGGTTCATCGTTTAAATAAAGCGCATCTTTTATTAATGATGAATTTGCACTCATCAATAACAACGATTTTGGAATTATTTGTTTAATTTCTTTGGATGATAAAGATGTTTTTATTTCTTCTAAGAATGAATAAATAGAATCTTTGTCTCCTAACAATGATTTTTTGTTTCCGAGAGCTTTAGATTGTGCAGTTCTCATATTTTTACCATCATTAGCGTTACCTGTAAAAAATGAAGCAAAATCCATTGTTAAGGTATTTGAAAAATCATTTACAGATCCTTTAATAACATCTTCTATTCCTGTACCACCACTAGCTGTTTTAGTTTCGCGAACATTAATAGTCTTTTTAGAAAATTCTTTTTTAGCCATTAAAATAAATATAATATTAACTTATATAAAAATAAAAATTGAATTTTTTTGAAATGTTTCTATTTTATATTTGTAATTAATAAACAATAAAAAATAATGGTTTACGCAATTTTTTGTAGATACGAATATTGGAGTAAGAATGGTAAGGAGTTCACTGAATTCTTTAGATTTGATAATGAGTATAATGATGAGAATGATGTGAAGAAACGTATTGAGGAGCTTAAGGCATTTTCTGATCCCTATGATAAGATAACCAAATGTAGACATGAATATAAATATGAGTATGTTGATGAGACATTATTTCCTCAACCTAAAATAAGACGTCCAAAAGGAAGACCTAAGAAATTTGCCAATGAAGACTTGAATGGTTATATCAAAATATTGAATAAAAAAGGTCAAGTAAAAGTAGAAGATAAAGATAAAGAATTTCTTTATAATGACGAAGAAGCAAAGAAATATATTCAGGATCATATAAAGGATAAAAATAAATGGACAAGATATTGGTATGATAAAGAATATAATTTGTTTATAATATTAAAAGATAAAAATATGTAACTATATTATATTTAGATAAATATATTTATTACATTTATCATGGAAGATATATATAAAGATTTAGATAAAGATAATCTTATAATTTTACTTAATGAATCTAATAAACGAGAGCAAAGATTAAAAAAACAGTTAGATAAACTTGAAAAGAAATGTGAATCAAAAATCAAAGATATAGAAAGCCGTTGTGATAAACAGAAATATCGTGAATGGAAACAACATATAAATACAGGATATATGGATAGGTTTTTGAGAGAATGGATGTGGGAACATTTAGGAGAAATATATTATAAAATACCTCAACGTGAACCAAAAGGTCTTACTGGAGGATTGTGGGGAGATAAATAATATGAATAGAGGTGAACGTAGACGTCGTAATAAGATTATTTATAATAGACGTGCAAAACTATTTTTTAAGACATTATTTAATATGATTCCATGTAATTTGGAAGATGTACCAATACATGAATTTTCAAGAGTAAAAGTTAATCATAGGTTTTGGCGAGAAGCTGAAACATGGAAAGAGCTTCAAAAGTTTAGTCCAACAATTCATTTGTTTAAGAACACAAGAACAATATGGAATAGAGGCTTATGGAGTAAATATGATAAGCATATAAAGAATAAGAAGATACGAAGAGAAGGTAAGAACGAAATACGTAATTATGATCAAGATAATTTTTGAAAGTATGGATAAAGATAAAAAGGTTTTAAAAAAGAATAAAGTTGTTGAGTATACTCCTGAACAAGAAACAGCAACAAATATATATGCTGAAATAAATAAGCATATATTTCCAATTATGACAGTCAATGAAAATTCTAATGTTGATGGAATTGGTTATATAGATGATTCGGGAATATTGTTTGTACAATATAAATCTATGACAAAATCTGTAGAAGGATTTGAACTTGGTGAGCGACCAGAACCATTTGGATATTTCTATCATGATGTTCATAAGCTTGTTTATAATAACTTAGTGAAAGCGAAGAATAAAGCAAAGTTCATTAATGATCATATTAAAACAAATTATATGTATCATAGAGAACCTGTTGGATTAGACTTGGTTGATTTGAGATAGAAATGAGGAACCCTGAGGTTCCTCATTTTATTTAATAAATTTACTCCATCCTTTACAAATATATTTTGAAATTTGTTGATCATATTTTTCTGTCATTTCTTTAATTTCATCAATATTTGTTCCTAATGAAACTTGATCATTTATCATGTCAATTTCATTATATACATCATCCCATGAATTTGTTGAATCAATGGCTTTATAAATAGACTTAGATGTTTTTAACTCTTTAAAGATATCTTCTACAAAATCTTCATTTCTGTTTAGCATACTATCTATTGCCTTTTTTAAGAATTTTATATCCAATTGTTTTGATTCATTAATATATTCTTTTATTGATTTCATATTATTATTTAATTATTTTTTTATAAAAAGCAATTTTTTCACTATTTTGTTCATCTTCTTTAAATCCACATTTATTAATTGCAATATTATAAATATCTTTATTAGTTTTTTCTTTAATTATTACTTTTCGTCCGAAATCACTAATTGGTGTATTATACTTAATATTCTTTTCATTATCTATCATAATATTTATAATATTTTGAATATTAATTTTATCTTTAAATTCTTCTTTTATTAAAATTTGTAATATTTCATATATTGCAAGATTTTCAAAATCATCATCTTTCGTTATATCATCTAAATCAACTAAATAAACACTGTCACGAACAAGTTTATTAACCCAAAACCCCTCAAAATATTTATGATCTTTATTTAATTCAATATCATATCCTTTATATATTTCAAATTGTTCTTTAATATCTTTATATGATATTGGACCATGTACAATATGACTAAAATCAAATTCTTTATTAATTAATTCTTTATATTCTTTTGAATGTTTTTTTATTGACTGTCCATGATCTCTAAATCTATCATATTTTTTATCTGATGGTTCAAATAATTTTTTAAACCAACCTTTAATTGCTTGTAATATTTTTCCTTCATTTATAAGATCATTTTGTAAATTTTCATTAATATAATACTGTATATGTTTCATTATTAATCAATAAAATATTCTTTTTCATTAATGTATATTTGTTTAGCATTTGGTAATTTTTTTAATTCATCATGCGATAAATTATCTGATAATGCATAACTAGAATCTTCTTTACAAAAATAATTATAAATTATATCTTTAGATTTCATTAATTCTATTAAATTATAAAAAAATGAATGATTATAATTATATTTAATTTTAGTAATTACACCTTTATTAGTTTTTAATTTCTCAATTAATAATAAACAAAATCCTTCACTTCTTAATCCAATACCATAATAATCTCCAAAACAAATTGTATTTGGTAATGGTTGTCCATTATTTGAATCATCAAATAATTTCCATGGACCTAATCCTTTAAATATTTTTTTATTATATTTAATCCAAGTATCATTAATATTATCTATTTTTTCTGTATCTGATATTGAATTTAATAAATCTTTTAAGTCTTCTTCATTTGATGGTACATATATTTTAGGTATTTCAAATTGTTTACCGTATGTTTTTTTATAATTTTCTGCATCATCATATAAATCTTCATTTATAAATATTTGTAATGATTTCATATTTATATAATTTATTTTTTTATACTCTGTTAACTGGCACAGGCTTAACTGGGCATCTTGAAAATATATCCCAATTTGATTCTTCAGGTCTCCAGTGTAAAATACTACCAATTGACTTTAGTCTTTCACAATCATAAAATGCACCTTTCATTTTTGTTCCTTTGATTTCCCAATTATCCAAATCACCAATATTAGTTAGACATTGACATCCATTGAACATCCATGACATATCTTTACATTTATCAACTTTCCATTTTCCTAAATCTCCACAAGTTTTAAGATATCTACAGTATTGAAACATTCCTCTCATTGATTCTACATGACTAACATCCCATTCAGATATATCTATTTCTGTAATATCCTGGTCTTCAAATAAATGTGATAAGTCTTTTACAGCCGAAATATCTATATCATTGAAATCAGTTTCTTTATTTATTATCTTTTTAAGAACTTCTCTTTTAAGTGCAGCTGCATCTTGTGGTTTTATTTTCTCATTGACTTTAGATTTAGAACTGATTTTGAGTTTTTCTTGTATAATTTCTTTTAATGTTTTCATATTATTTATTCCAAATACTTAATATATAATCTGCAATTTTAACTAATAACATTTCTACATTTTTTGTATCATTCTTTTTATCTATTGATTCAGATATTTTTTTATTAGTTGCCAATGTTATAGATCCAAATAGATGATATTTCTTATTTAATGGTCCTTCACAATCAATAACAATTAATTTGGCATCATTATTTTTTCTAATATTCAATTGATATTTTGTATTATTATTAAATTCTTTAATATATTTTTCTACATCTTTAATTAATTTTTCCCAAGCCAACCATGAATATTTTAAAATATCTTCAACAATAAGTGTTATTTGTTTATTATCATGAGTTAAATAATTATAATCAAAAGTGTCATTAGTTGAATCATGATGGAATTCACAATTATATTTTTTACAGAAATCATCTATTGTTTCCATTTCTATTTCTGTAGATACTTTTGTTTTTGAGCTAATTTTTAATTTCTCAATTATATTAATCAAATTTTCCATTAATGATATTATTTAATATTATATTTACAAACGTTTTTTCTATTTGTTCTTCTACATTAGTAGCATAAACTATTTTAACAGTTTTATCTGGTTCTCTACTTATATGCATAAATGATATATATTTGGCTGTACTTCTTTCAATACATGATACATTTATTCCTGATTTAGAAGTAGGTATTAAAACGTGATATCTATAATCATTTGTTGTTGAATTACCAGATATCTTATTTTGAATAATTCTAAATTTATAACTGTTATATGGAATAGATAAAATATCCATAACCTTTTTATAGAAAACACTTTTTTCTTCAAAATTTATACTACCTTTTTTATATTCACTACCATCATATTCTTTAGCAAAATTCTCAAAAGTGTCTAGTTCTTTATGAACTTTAGAATTCGAGCCAATTTTTAGCTTTTCAAGCATAAGAGAACTTTCAGTTCTATTTAATTTTTCAAGAATATATTGTGTTATATTATTCATGATACCATTTTGGTGGATTTATTTTCAAAGGACAAAATTGAAACATGGCTGTAAAATCTTTAACATTTGATACATCCCAATTAGAAATGTCTTGTGCAAAACGACTATTACAAAACATACGAGTCATATTAACAACATTAGAAACATTCCAATTAGAAATATCTTTATTGAATTTCGAGGTTTTAAACATTTCTTGCATATTTTCAACATTTGAAACATCCCATTTAGATATATCTTGATTAAATTTTGAATATTCAAACATAAATTTCATATTTTTAACATTAGATACATTCCAATTTGATATATCTCCATTAAATTTACTACTTGAAAACATATATTCCATATTTTTAACCTTAGAAACATCCCATTGAGAGATATCTCCATTAAAATCAGATTTATAAAATAAGTCCGACATATCATCTATTTCTGACGTATCTATATCATTTAAATCTGCATTATTACCACGTTCTTTAATTAATTGTTTTATTAATTCTTCAAGATCAAATATATTTTTAGGGTAATAAGTATAAGATTGAATTTTAGATTTAGAATTAATTTTCAATTTCTCAAGTATGATTTCTTTTAATTCTTTCATTTATCTTTCTAATGGTATTATATTTCCTTCTTCAAATAAGAAAGCTAATTTTTCTCCATCTGTGTCTCCTTCCAATTCATCTGGAGATTCCCACCAAGTAATTATTTTATTATAACTATTTTCAGATAATCCATAAATATAGAATGTACGTCTAGAACCAGAATTAATACAATCAAATTCTAAATGACCATATTCATATCTAATTTCATAACCAAGATCTTTACCAGTAACAATTTTTTCTCTTAATGACAATAAATCTTCATCAATTAAACTTATATCTTTATTATAATCTTTAATTTTAGATATTGGTTCATTACAAACTATAAAACCATAAGCATGATCATTATATTCTTTCAATTGTTGTTCACAATCTTCCCAATCAACAGATTCATCATCTTCATTTTCATAAGATTGAGAGTCATATAAAACAAATTTATGATCATCTAATCTTTCTGGATCGAATTTATTGTCAACTTTAGAATTAGAATTAATTTTTAGCTTCTCTAATATATATGATATTAAAGGTTTCATTATTTAATTATTAATTATATTTTTATATTCTGCATATAATTCTTTACCAGATAATTTAATATTATTTTTATGATTTAATATTATAGTACCTCCATTTATAAGACTTTGAATTCCTGTTTTATAATCATGTACAAATTTCCATATATTACCTTTTCTAAGTTTTGCCTCATCGTAACTTATATTCCTGTATTTAAATACATCATTTAATATATCGATAATATCTTTATATTCTATTCCTGATAATTGTTTTTTGAATGTTAAATTTTCATAATAACTTTTATTTTTCATAATAGATATATATGCAGCTTTATAAATATTGATCATGTCATCAATATTTTCATAATCTATTTCACTATTAATTTTAGTATTTTTATTAATAGTTAATTTCTCTAATATCATATCTTTAAGATTTTTCATAATTAATTAAATTATTTTCTTTTAAATACAAATGTTATTCCATATTTATATTTACTTGAATCATATATTCCAATTTCTGCATTTTTACCATTTCTATTTGTATATACATGAAAATCATGTTGATTTACAAATCCAGGTAATAATTTTACATCTGCATTTTTTCCTTCCATACTACTTCTTTTTGGAATAATATGTGCAGGCCAAGTTTCAATTATTTTTGCTATTTTATTACATTTTTGTTGCCATTCTTCCCAGGTTTTATCACCACGTTGATCTTTTATACCATAATTCAATTCATCAGATGTACATGGATGATCTTTTAAATATTGTTTATCGAATTTTGGAAATATTTTTTTCATATCAATTCTTCTACCACTAGCATGATCATATTTCCAATTATCACTAATCAAACCATCATAAATTTCAGTATCATTATTTGGAACACTATGAACTTTTGATTTAGAATTGATATTAAGTTTCTCTAATATTATATCCTTAAGATTTTTCATTTTATATCTTCAGCTAATTTATTTAATAATTTGAGATGTTCTTGTTCATCTGCTAATATTTCTTCAATTTTAGCATGAGAAACAATATCTTTATCTTTAGTGAATGCTTCTAATTCAGTATAAGTCTCAATAGCTCCCTTCTCTGCCTCAATATTATTTTGAAGTGCTTTCTTAGTATCAAATGAAGGCATGATATATTTATGTTTTGCAATAGTATTCATTTGGTTTGGATCTAATAATTCTCCTGGGTTTTCACCTAATTGACGAAGTCTTTCCATTAACCAGCATGCATGGTCTTCAAACTCATCTTTAGCCGTCTCAATAAATAGTTTCTCTACATCAGGACGCATCTTACCAGTCAAGAATGGTGCGCATATTGTATAATGATACCAAGCTAATATCTCTTCAGCTAATGCATTCTTTAACATCTCTACTAGTGTTTTGATTTCTGATGCTTCCATTTTAATTTGTAAGTCATCGCTTTCAGATTCAACAACTTTCTTTTCAAATATAAGCTTAGATTCACGATTTACATTATCTAAGCTATCTGATGAGTGCATAGCATTTTTCATATCATCTTTTCCCCAAGTCTTACGAACCTTATCTTTAAGAGCATCCATGTCTTTGATAGGATCATTACAATCCTTATGACACATACAACAAAGACAATCTCCAGAGCTCATATATTTACATAAAGGCTTATAGAAATCTTTATCTTTATGCATCTTATAAAGTTCTGCAGCTTCATCTCCTGATAATGTTCTTTTTTGCTTTTGGATAATATCCCAACCATTATTCTTGAGTAGTTTCAAGAATTCTTCTTCATGATCAAGAAATTCTGGTTTAAGTATTACAAAACCGTTTATTGTGTTAGTATTTTCAACAAAATATGTTTGTTTGAAACTTTTCATAAAATATTGTTATTAATTTATAATTAAAAATAATTTATTCATCTTATTTTTATTAAATAAACATATGTAAACTTTAATGGAATTTGTAGATAGTACTGGACATATTTTTAGTTTACCATCTTATGATGATAACCCTATTAATTTAGAATATGTAGAAGGAGATTATATATTCTGGTTAAAAGATTCTGCAGTATCAATCAATAATTATTATATTAAACCTGTTCGATTTTTATTAGATGAAAAAATCATTAAGGATAATTTTTATATAGATGATGAGGGAAATAATAATACATATTTTGAACTAGAAGTATCGAATAGCTCACAATTTTATAAATTGATTAGTCCTAAATATTTACAAGAACAATTAGAACAAAATGATAGTATATCTAGACCTGTTGGTTTAGACAAATCTCAATTCAAAGATAAGTTGACCTTAGATGATTTCTATTTTGATTTAGATGGTATTAGTTCTGAAGAAGATACTGTCAATCTTGTTGTGACGTCTGGGACTTCAAATAACAAGTTCTATATGTTTCCATTTTATGTAGTTGGATATTCTGAAGTTGAAGGAACATTTTTAAATAATATCACAATCAAATATTCTACAGAGAAGGATAAGGTTAGAACAGTTACAAAAGAACTTTCAAGAGATGAATATTATGATTATATATTAAAGAAATCAATTAGTCCTATTAAGATATACCAATGGGATTTCATAAATGATCAATATATAAATAAAAGATTAGTTTATACAATCAAACCAGAATATAAGACACAACTTATAGACAATTCTGATGATGAAGATGCTATCAATGGTGGGTTAAATAAATATGAGATATTATATAATGGTGATGGTGTAGAAAAAGATCCTGATTATCCAATATCTAATAATGTTTTATCATCATTATATCCTGAAGATGATGTTCAACAAACACAACAAAAAAATCGAATTCGTTCAACAATAACAAATGGAGAAAATATTGTGGGTCAATTGCCTGTGGAAGAATATATTTACATTTATAAATTAAATCATGTTCTTCCACAAGGATATTATACATTTGAAGGTGATTTCTATAATTCCACATCAGTATTACCATTAACTAGATTACCTATACCGTTTATGGGATTCAATCATGACGGATATCGTAATTCTACTAATTTAGACTCATTATACCCAGAAGATAATGGTAAAGAAGATCCATTAACAAAATTTCAATGTGGTACTCTTGAAATATTGAATCCTGAAGTTATACAAAACAAGAATAATTATATAATTCCAGAAGAACGTACAGTTAAATATTGTGGTTATCCAATAAGTGATGAAAGTCATTTGACAACACCTATAGAATATCCTCAAATAAGAGATTTCTGGTTTTTGCTTATTAATAAAGATATTAATGAAGGTAAGAATGGAAGAACTGTTGATAACTATCCAGAATTAATAGCACATAGAGAATATAATTATACACCAATAACAGTTGGTTGTTCATTTATTGACGAATGTGAAGAATTGATAATAAATGGTAAGAATATGGGTATAAGATTACCTAAAGAAATCCTTAAAGCCATTTATAACTCATCATTCTATACAAAATACGCTGATGAGAAATTATTAAAAGTAAAATTAAAAGAGATTCTTCTAAACTATATGAATATCAAAGGAGAAACAGGTAATATAAAATCTATGATTAATTCATTAAAATGGTTTGGATGGGGTAATCATATTGAAATTTCTCAATTAATAAAAACAGATAATCGTTTACAAAATCAATTCATATTAGATAATTTTTCAATAACATCAGATATTAAAGATACATTCAAGTATTTCAATAAAACAAATAACATATCATTATCTGTTCTTTATAATACTGAGACAGGTGATATGCATGAACAAGATTTTGACAATACTTTAATTGGAGAAGGAAAACCTGTACTTGAAAACTTGTTTGATAAAATGGTTAAAGTAGTAAAAGATGATATTATATTTTATAAGCCTTATTATAATTTTATATTTAATGAATTAGCTTTAAAACTAGATTGTCTTAAATATTATTATCAACAATATTTCTTACCAATACATATAAATATCAATAGAGCGTCTGTTGACTATAAAGTTTATGCAAATACTACTAAGATGTCATCAATAGGATTTGTTACAATGACAGATAAACCTGTTTATTTACCTGATGATGCTAATAATATTAATGTTGTTTTCCCAGACACTAATAAATTAATATTTATGCAAACTCAACATTTGATTGATTCAACATATAACGAGTTCAGTAATTATAATAATGCATATACTGAGGAAGATCTTTATTATGTGAATGAAAATTGTATAACAATTCCAATAAGAATAGAAAACAATGGTGTTGAATATATAAGTGATCCTCTTGGAAATTATATTTATGAAAATGGTGAATATATAAAAATCAATTATTTCTATAAGTATACTGAAATTGGTTATAAATTAGTAAATAATATTGAGGATGGTAGTTATTATAGTATTGATTATTATTCAGATATAAAACCATTAGAAAACAATCGTTTCATTAGACATTCAAAACTTTTCTCTAAGGATGAATATGGAGATTATTTTATAGATGAAAATGGTGATTATGTTAAAATGAATTTCTTCTATAAAATAGTTGATGAAAATAATGCAGTATTATCAAACAAGTTTGAAGCTACTCACTTCAGCATAGAGAAAAACGTAGATATACAAAATTTAGATGATTATGTGAATAATCGTTATAGTAATGTTTCGGAAGGTTATTTCAATTGTAAGATTATATTAACATCAACATCATTTAAACAAAATGATATAGGAAATTATGTATTTATTGATGGAAAATATATCTATAGAAAAGAATTCTATACACAAGAAATAACAGATGATAATATAAAAGACTTATATGTTTTTGATTCAGGAAATTATATAAAATATAATGATAGTTTTATTCGCGTTGATCCTAAAAATAGATATGAGATTGAGACAAATTATTTAATCAAAGATAATAATTTT
>Ga0310691_10003773_pt1 | contig 17744 bp, 20 predicted proteins | sample 176DNAGHGlowgp2_FD_203887 | JGI IMG/M metagenome (GOLD analysis project Ga0310691, IMG submission 203887) | Sheep rumen microbial communities from Palmerston North, Manawatu-Wanganui, New Zealand - 1766 DNA GHGlow gp2 (v2) (version 2) | ecosystem: Host-associated > Mammals > Digestive system >...
ATTTATAAATGTGGGACAGTTTGGAAGGTTTTTGAGATAGAAGAATGAAAGAAATAATAATAAGATAATACTAATAATTATTACGGAAATTAGAGAATAGATTAAAGATTTTCTTACTGGATGATTTATTTTCTTATAATTATATATTATATAATAAATTATAAATAGTATAATATAAAGGATTAAAATAGTTCAAGCTATGAGAGTATTATATTTTTTATATATTGTTTTAGTATTGTAACAGGTAGGAACGTCAGCTTGAAAATCTTTAATTTCTAATATAGTACTGTATGGATTAATTCATGAATTATTTGAATTTTTATCCATTTTAATTTGTACGTTATATCATTCATATTTATTAAGCAACTCTAATTTAATTCAGGTATTGTTTTGTATTATCTTATATATATACGTTAAATCTCCGTTTTCTGATTTATCTCTTATCTTTCAAATTTGCACTCTTCTCTTATCACTCAAATGTGCATAGTATGTCCCTTTATTATCTATTTCTAGAGATTCAAGTTCTATATGTTTAGGTATCAATGAAACATATCCTCATCAAGAGAAACATTTTATATTATCTCTTACTATTATAAAAGGTTGATTGTGATCACCGTCACATCATAAATCATCACAGTCAATTACCATATAATAATCTTTAAGATATTCATCAAGGTTTGTAATAATGTTACATATTTTTCAGTTGTAATCTGGAGCAAGCACAGCAAATGAAAAACACGTAAATAAGCTTAAAAATAGTATTGCTATGAATAAATTAAATTTTTTCATTATGTTTTTTATTAATAAATTATTAAATCAGATTCACTGATAACATTTTAGAAAAGATTACAACTTATAATTAAGGACTTGGTACTACATTCAAATCAACGATATATCCATTTTAATATTTTCTTTTTCATGATTGGTTTTATTATATTAATAATAAATTACTTTTTATTTTAATCAATATTTTTTCATAAGCAAATTTTATAGTGTATTTTAAATTTTATTATTGGGGAGTTTGTTTTTATTAAAAATTTATATAGTAGGGTTTTTACTATCGGAAGACTCCCCTTCTATTTTACTATTTTTAAAAAATGGACTTCATTATTCATGAAAGTCCAATACAAAGCCAATAATAATAGTATTTAATATATTAAATCTGATAAATACCTATATACTTTTACTCTAAAATAGAGCAAGAAAATAATGCACAAAATTAATATATGAAAATATATTGACAATTCAAAGTAAATTTATATACTCATGATATGAGTTTTATATTCTCATTAATATCATCATGAAAAAAACATTACTCTTCGCAGCATGCGCTGTTATCCTATTAGGATGAATGATATCTGTAAATGCTAAAGAAAGTTCTGCTGGAATACGCTGATTGTCAACAGCAAGACCATCACAAAAAACATGTGATTTTGACAATAATTGAAAAGTTAACATTTGAGATGTCACACGGTTTATTGATTACTGTCAATTAACACAAAATGGAGGAGCTAGATGTGATATGAATTGAAACAAGAAGGCTGATATAAGTGACATCGTAAAATTTCAAGAAGTTTGTATTAACATGCTTTTAAATCAATCAAATTCTGGGAAACAAGCCAAAACAACTAGAGCTAACCAAACAAAAGTAAAGACAATCGATAAGATTAAAAGAAATAGAAAATAATTAATTACTGAAGACTACAAACAAGCAATGACTGACTCCACTCAGAGCCAGTTTTTGTTAAAAAATTTCATAAGAACAAAAAAATATAAAATAACATATGAAATTTATTTTAAAACAAAACACATAATACTTCTTTTATTAATTTTTCCCATCTTCTTCGGGAACAACTTGTATCCCGTATTTTCTAAGTATCTCATAAAATTCATTAAATTTTGTACGCATATTATCTATTTCAACTAATTTATCGTGATCATACATATATTTTTCCTTAAGTTCTTTAAAAACAGTTTCAAAATCTTCAAATATCCATTTCAAATCAGCCTCTTTTCAAAGTGTATTTCTTATTTCCTTTTTAAATTTCGAAATTTGAACCAACATATCTCTTATAAAGTCATCTGACAATAACGGATTATTTGGATCATTCAAATCTACACCAGATTCTTCAAGAAATTTACGATACTCATCCATATTTTTTATTCTTTCTTCTTTATTTTTAGCTATACATTTCGCTCATAATCTAGCTATAACTCACACAAGAGCACATACAAAAAGAGATCATCATACAACAATCAAATTAACATTTCAACACTCATATGATGTTTTAAACTCCTTATGTTCACCTTTTAAAACATTTTCTATTTCACTCGTACTATAACTAAGAGGTACACTTGGCAATGTTTCCGCTGCAGCACCAGTAGTTAACAGAGCTGCTGAAACAAAGCCAGCTAAATTTTTACCCATCGAACCATATAATTATCATATAAAATTCCCAATATCACATATAATGTATATACATATTACATACAAAAAACAATAAAAAATCAAATTTTTATAACCTTGATATATTCATATCACATAAAAAAAGTTAAAATAGCTTTCAAAAGCTATAATATACACAGCCATAACCAATACACAACCAGAAAAATTTAGTATTGACTTTCACTATCAAATCAGTAAATTAATGATTACCAATTCCATTTATTGAATGGATTCACAATAGAGTGGGTAGCTCAACGGTAGAGCACTGATTATCATCAGCGGTCGCGGGTCCGACTCCCGTCTCACTCACAAAATATCCGTCTGAAAACATGTCCCCAACGACTGATACAGACGGATTTCTCTTTTTACAAAAATTATTTAAATGAACGCTAATTAAGTCCAATTCTCATCAAGTTGACACCGGGTGCCTTTACCATTACACCATATTTATTCTGTACAATTACCATTCTTCTTGAATTCAACTGGTTCACAATCAAGTCACCTATAAGGGAATGTTAACAACATCTATTCATACACTATATAATTACACAAACCTCTTAACAACCAGGACAAACAATGGATATTTCATTAACTCATTCTTCTATCATTCTATCTATTTCTTTCTTATGCTTAAAACATTTTTGACAACGAATTTCTTCTTTCAAATATGCAAAATAGAACATTCACGCTAATACTGAGACTATTATAACTATTATCATAACTACAACAATCCTTTTCTTTCTTTCCATAAGATAAATAATATAAATAAAAATTTTTGTAGAAATAATAAATAAATTAATAAATATACATAATTCAACATTATATAGATGAACAAAGTACCACAAACCAAAACAATTATGTTATTCTAAACCATATCTTTTGGCCAAAATACAATAACTCAAATAAGGTGCCGAATCAAATCCACAGTTTTCTCAGATTTCTTCTAATCTTTTTTGTACAGAAACTTGGCTTCAATCCAAAAGAACCTGTAAATCCGCAATATTGAGAAAATCTAATTCATGAGAGGAATATTCTATATCAGGAATTCCATGATAATAAACTTCTTGCCAATATTTATAATTAGATCTTTTCAATATTTCTCATCACCATTTTGCATGATCAAAAGTATATCAAAATTGCTTTCCTATATCATGCAAATATCAGAGGATAAACATATCATTTGCATAATCTTGATTTCAAGTTTTTTCTAATGCAAGCTGTTGCATAATTTTTCAAACTGTAATTGAATGATCGTTCATTATAATATAAATGTTAAATTAATAAAACGAATTTCAGAATAATAAAAATGTTGCATTTTGCAAGCAACAGAGACTATTTTAGTGAATTTTATACATAAATAAATTATGACACAATTTCAACTGAATATTTTATAGTTGAAAATGCTAACATAATAATTATAATAAATAGTGTCAATATATTAAAACAAACCATATATTAAAATAAACTGTAAAAACAATTAAGTATTTTATATTCATTAAACAACAAAATATGGAAACTCACAATCCATCAGAAGTAAAACAAGAAAACTGACCAGTAATCATTGGTTTTTTATGAGCTCCAGGACTTGGAAAAACTGTAGCTATGAATGTAGTAGAAAATGAAGAAAATTTGAAAGATGTTCAACACTCATTAGGACGAGATAGACCAATTAAGATTTGAGTAGCTAGAAAGACAACTTCTAGACCAAATAGATGAGCTGATGATCGTCTAAAAATTTCAGGAGTACCTGAGGAAGTATTTGAAGAGAAAAAAGATGAATTTGTAGGAGAGTATACTCTTACAAACAATAATGCAAAATATGCATATTCAAAAAATGAATTAGACCAGCATAATAAAGATATCTTAGTTGCAGAACCTAGTATTTGGCATTTATCAGAAATCAAAGAATATCTATGAAATAGATTGGTAGTTTGTTTGATAGCTGCTGATACTGAATACAGAAAAGAAAGGATGAACTGAAGAGGAACTGAAGAAGAATCTCAAATCAACAAGAGATTAGTAGAAGGAGATGTTCAGATTTTCATTGCTAGTAAATTGTCTGGAGAAGAATGAAAAGTTCTTCCAAATCTAATCGATCCTAGAGGATTAGAAATTTACGAAAAAATTTATGCATCAAATGGAGATGAAAAATATTTAGGAGAATTGAGGGATTATATTTTTGATCTGGTAGGAGAAGATGAATTTGCAAATAAATCAAGTAAAGAATATTTCAATATGATAGTTAAAAATACTCAGAATTGATGAGATCTTAAACTGTTTGATCATATTATAGTTCGTAGCTTGGAAAAAGATGAACCATTTGAAACAATGTTAGTACACGGATTTTTAAGAAATAATTATTTTGTAATTAAAATTATACCTAAAATTGGAGTCATTTAAACTCCAATTTTTGATTGTTCTTACAAATAGAAAAACTGATAATTTCATTAGATAGACGGATTCCCATTTTTTATAAAAATTATTATACAAAACATAATTTTAAATTAAACATTGAAAATAATTAGAATAACTTTATATTACATCATAATAAATTATTCTTTATGACAATATAGTAAAAAATTCTAAAATGAAATCTAGCATAAAATCATTTAACAATCAAAATATATTTTCATCCGAAGTTTACGTGATCAATTATAATAATTTAGTAATCATCATCGATCCCTGATTCTTCGATTGAGAATTAAAAGAATACATAAAACAACTTTGAAAAGTTGATACAATCTTATTAACTCATGGCCACTGAGATCACATCAGATGCACTGATAAAATAAAAGAAAATTACCCTGAAGCTAATATTTATATCCATACACTTGATAAAGAACTACTAACAAACACTGAATTAAACTGTTCTTTTCTGGTTTGAGAAAAAACTATTAAAATACAATCAGATGTAAATTTAATAGAACAATGAACTTACAATTTTTGAGAATTATCCGTTCAAGTAATCCATGTTCCCTGACATACCAATTGATGCGTAATGTATTATTTTGAAAAATTATCAGCACTATTTCTTTGAGACACTATCATGGGTGACAGCATATGAACCCTAAACACACCAACTTGAGATATAAACAAAATGCAAGCTTCTCTATGAAAATTTAAACACCTATGAATTGATTCTTCAACGTTATGTTATCCATGACATTGAAAAATAATGAGTTATTGAAAAATACTTAATGATAACCCATTCCTAAAAGGAAACTTTTAAAAAAATAAAACCATAAAATCAAATAAATCCATCAATATTATTTTATACCCTATTCCGCATCCATGAGAACAAAAGAATTATTCTGAAATTGGATAAATACAATCCAAACATTCCCAACATCGCACATATTACTTTTTATTATATCAATCCTGCTAATTTTACAAAATGAATGAGTTATCAACTTAAATATAGAATTAAATATATCAATGATACTAACATTCATTTTAAGTTGCTATTGACCATTATTCACTATTCATAAGAATTTAAAACAAAAAAAAATAATAAACTGGATATTACAAATTTGATCAATTATTTTAGGATTCGCTTACTATATAATACTTTGTCACATTAACCTCGAAAATAGTACTTATTCAGAATGACTACTATACATATGAATACTCCCCTTATCTTTATTAGTACTCATTTCTATAATAGCAATTATACATAACCAAAACGAACAAAAAATTCGATTTTCTATTCAAAGCTTATTCATATCAATAATATTTTGAATTATTGCATGAACAATATTATGATGATGAATTTCATGAGCACTAGCATCAACAGAAACTCTTTTTGATATCAACATCAATAATGATCTGTATACTGATATACGAATAATTTTTGGGATTTTATTCACATGATCCTTCACATTTAATTATTATTTAACATTAACAAAAGACATAAATGATGATAGTAAATTTACAATAAAAGCATCTCGCTTAAGAAAGATTTTTTGATTATATATTTTTTTACCACTAATATTCATCTATCTAATCATATTTATCATCTATTTACTAAAAATTTTAATTACATGAATTTGGCCAAGATGAATAATTATATGACTCTGAATATGATATTTTGCATTATGAATAATCTGTTTATACTTAATCTATCCAGATAAAAATAAATTCAAAGAAATTATAAACAAAACCCTACTCATTAGCTTTATCATAATAGCAATTATGATGATATGAGCTATAACAAAAAGAATAAATCAATATGGAAATACCATAAATAGGTGCTTTATTTGCTATATCATATCATTCATCATAATATTTTCCACTTTATCATTAATTTTTAAAAATAGAAAATTACTTATTTTTATATCTTCTCTAAGCATTTTATCATTTGTTGCAATATATTGACGACCTATTAATGTTAGCAATATATCATTCAATTCTCAAATAAAAAGACTAAAAAACATCACAGCTCAAAATAACATCTCTCTTCCACTAACACAATGATCTCTAGAAAACATTGATGAAAAAGCATCCAGAGAAATTATATGAACACTAGATGAACTAATTAAAAATTATAATAAAGACAAAATAATTGATAAAATAATCAACTACAACTATGAAGATGACTACCGAAGTTCTCGTCAGCAAATAAAAGAATTCTTAGGTTATAATCTCGATTACAACGACTATTATCCGACAACATACAAATATTATAATTACCGACAATCAGATATGCCAATTGATGTATCATGATACACAAAAATATTTAGTTTCGACTGAAAATATATTGATGACAAAAGTTTGAAACTCTACATTGATAACCAAGAATATGAATTTGATTTATCAAAGTATTTAGAAAAATTCAAAGAAAAATCTGATATGTACAATAAAAATAACAAAGAAGAAAATATTGCAAAACTTCCAGCATTAACATTAGAAGTAGAAAATTATAAATTAATAATTAACTGATTTAGTTTTCAAGAAAATTTAGATGAATGAATAATTGATTTCAACAATATTCAATGATATATTCTCGTTAAATAATATTAAAGAATAAAAAAATATAAACTTATTTAAAATTTATATTGAAATTATACGACTGAATATATATAATAAAAAAGTGTAAATCGCAAAACATGCTTCTAACTTCATATGGAGTCCATATTGAAAAAACTATGTATTATTATCGAGAGATAACAATAGATTGGATATAGGATGCATGTTACCCCTTTGGGAAACCCTGCACTGCACGTTTGTTCACCCATTGCTATCATATATGAATAACGACTTTTGCCGCATGAAATTTTGGCAGGGTATAGTTGGCAAAGTGTTGTGTTAACACGCGTGTCAACTTTTGGTTGGATTCTAAATATTCTTATATATACAAACAAAATAGGTTGAAATACATTATCAAATACTTAAAAGATTATGTGTTTATTTTATTTTTTTTACAATCACAATATGAAAGCTTGGACAATTTGTAGAGACTTATTATTGTTAGCCATCACAGCTGTTATGTTAGTAAACATTTTAAGTATCAACCGTAATGTAGAAACAGTTACAACATGATTAGAAGATCTTAACACTAAAATTGAAACACTTAAAGAAGAACAAAATGTACAACTACCTGTACAAGAAGTTACTAATGAAGTAATTGATGATGATGAAGTAGAGGACGAAGAAATAACTAATGAAACTTTCTGAGAAGTAGTTGTTGAAGACGAAGAACTCTAATCAAGATTAATTAACAACAAATGAAAAATACTGCATTAATGCAGTATTTTTCATATTTGATTTTTTATAGTTATTTAATATACAATATAAATTACATCATAAAACAAAGGGGAAAAACACTTACACTGCAAAAATAAACACATTTTACATACTAACATTTAAAATGAAGTTTCTCGAAGCCATCCAAATTATACGGGATTACTTGAAGCTCGATCAAAAAATCACACCAGCAGATTGCTTAATAGGTTTTGGTACACTCGACTTACGCATTGCAGAAAAAACTTCCGAGTTATTTCTATCGGGATATTGAAAAACTATCATCTTTACCTGAGGACTTTGAAGAATAACTCAACTGATACGAAATGAACCTGAAGCTGAAAAATTTGCTAAAGTTGCCATTAAACATAACATTCCAAAGAATTCCATTTATATCGAAAATAGATCAAGCAACACAGGCAAAAATATAAAATTCACCAAAGAACTTATTAAAAACAATAATATAAAAATAAATAAGACTATTGTCATCACCAACCCATTTAACGAAAGACGTTTATACGCCACATTAAAAAAACAATGGCCAGAATTAAACTTTAAAGTTACCAGTCCTCAATACACTTTAAATGAATATATTGATTTTTATAAAAATTCATCTCAATTAACAATAGATGATCTTATAAATCTCATGGTAGGAAGAATTCAAAGAATGAAAGAATATGCCAAAAACTGATTTCAAATAAAACAAAACATTCCAAGAATTGTAATAGATGCATACCAAGAACTTATCAAACTATGATACAACAAACAACTAATAAAAAAATAGCACAAATAAAACTTAAATTTTTATATTTATTCTTATATAATATTGAGAAATACACATTTACGTGGGAACAGACAAGAGAAATACTTGACCTGTCTGTCCCACTTAGTTAAACAAAGCCCTTAATAATCAACAGACCTCTGAATTTCTATCCTCGAAATATTGCATCGAGGCTCGTCGTAATTTTCTTTGATCCATTACTACTTTTACCTTTAAAAGCAGTTTATTTACTCCACTTACCTTTAAAAGCAGTTTAATAATAGACTCAATACGGTCTGAGAAGTATGACAAAACGTCAACAAAATAACACATCAAATAAACTTTCCACATAATATATAACTTTTTAAGTCGATGTTTATAAACTATATATATTTAAGAAAGAATATCAACACATACATCTAATTCATCCAAATACACCTCATTATCTTAAATTTTTAATACGATCTATATAATCATCGTGTGTAAAAAATCATTCAATTATAAAACCTCAATTCTTATCTTTACTAAATAAAAGAGTATATCAAGTATTTCATCAAACCCTTAAAGAATAAAATGTGATACCTCTGGGAGAATATTTTTTATCAGGTTGTCAAAATTTTACACTTTTAACTAAACTACACATCAATTTTCTCAATCTATCATCCACACAAATAGAATTAATTTGCTTCTGTAATTTTCTCTCATTGCGAATCTTATAATTATTTTTTTCTGAAAAAATCAATAATAGCGTAAAAGGATCATCTTCAAAATTTTCATTCAATAAATCAGATTCCTCCGCTAATCAGCACTGATTCAAAGCAGGTCACGAAATAAAAGGAATATCAGATAAAACTGATTCTATATGACTCTCATCATTATCTGATATAAAATCATCAATAACTTCAACCGACAAAGAATTAAAAAGATCATTAACTTCTTTCGGAATTTTTCTAATTCAATATTGTCATTCAAGAGCAGATACTCTAATATCTTTTCAATTAGCGACCAATCTCGTCAAATATTTTACAAACTCTTTACGTTTTTTATCATCTAACTTCAACAATTCAACAATTTTTTCAATATACTCTTTTTCCTCTGAACTTACTTTATCCATAACAGTACAAGTATCTATACTACCACTAACCGGAACAACACGCGAAGGAACTACTCTCTTAGATCAACGGTCAACAGACTTCAATCTTTCAGATTTTTCAAACTCATTCATTATTTCAGAAAAAACAACTTGAAGATACCTTAACAAAAAATCACCACTTTCAACCTCACAATTCAATATATGAAGTACATTTAACATACATTCAATTTCATAAAAGACATTACAATCTCCCTTCTCTAATAACATGACATCTCTAGATATTCTATCCATTTTAGAAGTATTGGCAAAAATTCAATGGGCAAATACATCAAACAATTCCAACCTTAACTTTTCTTTTAAATTCAAAATATATGGACGCAAAAAAATTTTTTTTTCTTTAATCTCACTATTTAATAAATTTTTTAACCGCACATCAAAATATTTTATAAAATTTTTTCTAATATTTGTCATAAAAGTTTTACTTTTTAGGAGATAATTATTTTTCTTACCAGCTTCAGGAAACCTTCCTCTACATATTCAAATTAATTTCTCCTTAAATTCCTCAAAACTTGCGAATTCCATACTTACAAAGCCTCACTCAGGCATTTTAAAATCAAATTCTCTACTTCATTTCTCATTTCAAAAATATACATCAAAATTATCAAAAAATTTTTTTATATACTTACCAACCATTTCATCAAATATTTCATACAAAAAATCACGATAATCAGGAGGAATCTCACGTTTTTTAACCAAAAAATTAATTTTATCTCGATATTTAGACATAAATAAGCTTCTCTCATTATCATAATCAGAATTGCATTCAGACCAAAAAAAATATTGAGCACGAATTTGTAATAAATCATGAAAGACATATGAAAATACAGGATCTAAATTAAGCGCAAGTTCATCCTCAACAGTTAAGCCTCTAGTTTCAACAAAAAGCTCCCTAGAACCATCATCAAATCTATTAAATTCAGGCAAGAAAAACATTCATGGCACAAAAACTTTATCCTTCTTACGCATTATAATACAAAAAATTAAATAAATATAAAACTCATAAATCTATTATATCGAATAACAACCAGTATTGCAAATATTAATAAAGATAATATTACAAAACAGATTTAGATGCATACAGTAAAAAAATCTCATCACGATATCATGAACCAATAATTCTTACAACCTTAAATTTATTTTTAATATCCAAAAAAATCTGATTCCAATAATATCTCTTCTCATCATCAAACAAATGTACTTCAACTATCAAATTCTCGATTTTCGACCACTCATAATTTGAAAAAGATAATAGAACCTCAATTTCCATTCACTCAATATCCATTTTTAATACATCTATTTTCAAAATATTTCTTAATTCTAAATAATCTTCCAATGTAACAAAACTAACGTTAATACCGACTCAATTTGGATTCAAAAATGATAAATATTTACTTGATTGCATTGTTTTTTCAGAATTATATAACAATATTCAACCACCAGTATAAGAAGCAATTCAAAAATTATTAAGTATAACTCTCCTATCACCTTCAAAAGCTTTCAATGCCTTATTATAAGAACCCGTAACTGGTTCAAAATAATGAATCTCTACATCTTTATTATAAGTCCTACACCACTTTGTAAAAAATCAAACATGTCATCAAATATCAAAAATACATTTAGCATTTTTAATTTTTTCAATCGAAAAACTATATTCACCCTTTACAAAAATTTCATATTCAAAAGCTTTTTCATATTTTAATTGAAAACTATCCGCTATATTCATAAAACTTTTATATAATAATAAACTATTAAATCAATTAACAAATAAAAATTACTAGTACATTTCTACTTGTAAATAACGATATTTTACATATAAGCTATGATAATTTTAAATCATAATATACAATAAATGAAAAAATTTATAATTGTATTCTCAGCAATCTTATTACCTTGAATTATCCTTACATGATGTAATACACAAAAAAATTCAGAAGACATTTTAAATACTGCTACATGTGAAAGTTGATCAACATGCAATATAGAAGAGTTAAATACAAATGACCAAAATGATGAAATAATAAATAATAAAAATACACAAACAGAACCAATGATGAGAAAAATGGTAATTGATGAAAATAAAACCCCAGAAGAATTAGAAGAAGAAATGACAAAAACATGTAACAACGCCTGATGAAATTGGGAAAATGGAGAATGTACACTAGAAGATGGTACAAAAATTATGTTTTAAAAACATTTTAGAAATCAATGGTTAAAAACTATAAACTCTGTCCAAAATGTAACAATGCATTGGATATTAATTCTTCACAATGCCCATATTGCTGAGAAAATTTATGAATATCATTTTGAAACAATAGAATATACTGAGACTCAAAAACAGTACAAACAAAATGATGTTCCTGAACACTTAAAATTATCTTCATAGTTTTCTTTATTGTCCCTTTAATCACATCTATAATATCATTTATTATGTGAATTATTTCTTCACTACTATAATAAAAAAACATACTATAAAATTTCAATTTTTCATCCAGATTTTAATCTCTTTTGAGGAATATCACCAGTTTGAATTCACATAGAGATAATAGCAAAAGGAACAATATTTTCAGGCAAACTAAAATGTTCAAAAATTTTGCTTATAGATTCTTCATGAGGATACAATCACAACCAAACAGCTCAAACTCACTTTTCATGCGCTGCTAATAAAATATTTTGAATACTTGCTCACATATCCTGCTGAACAAATTCTATACTTCTAACAAACTCTTTATCAAAGCACGCCAAAACACATCATCAAGCATTGCTTAGCATCTTTCAAAATTCCATTACTTCAGATAAAAATACTCTATCTTCCTTTTTTGAAATTATATAATATTTTCGAGATTGCTGATTATGAGCAGAAGGAGCATATAATCAATAATTTATAATTTCAGAAATTAAATTTAAATCCAATTCATCATCGGTATAATTTCTAACTGATCTACGTGTTTTTATAGTATCCAATGTATTCATAATTAATTAAACAAAATATAAACAAAACAATCAATAACTATTTTAAATAAGCATACAAGACTTCTCAATAAAACAAATGGGAGAATAATCTCCCACACTACACACAATGTTATATAAGATATTATAACTCTTTCCTTAGAAGATACCCCTTTTTATCTCAAATCGAATATTTCTCAACCAAGTCAAATCACATTCTTTCAAACCAATCTTTCAACTCCTCAGTAGACATTCACTCCTCATCATCAAAAGACATTGCAGGCAAATGAATATAATTCACATCTTCATCTTCTGCTTTCTCCAATAACATATTAATTAAATGAGTAGCCGTTCACTGTCTCCTCTCTTCAACAAAGATAGATAATATAAACAACGTATCTCACTCAATAGCATATTCCAATGATCAATCCTTATATGTTAATTTCATAATTTATTAATAATGAAATAAAACAAACAAAATTATTAATAATATAATTATTACAAATTTCAATATCACGTAAAACAATAAACACTTTTTTCGTTGACAAATTACAAATAAAACTAACAATCGAGAAATTTAAAAAAAAAGAGCAGAAATCAATCTACTCTCCCAAGAATGAGATGTAAATTATGTATGATGCCTAGAACCAAGCATCAATAGCTATTAACTAAAGATGTACCTCGTGTTTTAGGCTAACCTAAACCAAAGATTCCACGAGATAACAAACCCAAATGACTATTATCCAAAGAAGACCAGAGGCCATACAAAGGAGCCGGATACCACCACATCTGAGACCTTCGCACAGATGATCATAATAAACAATACCCCGCATCAAATGAATCAAAACGCCAGAACCACTATTTTCCAGCCATTGCCCCCACAAGATCCACATGCTCCATAATAGACTGGCAAGGTAACAATAGCAGGTTTACCTATCATGCTTACCACTACTTTAAAACGAAACACGCAAATATCAAAAGCTCATAAGAGATAACTAGAATCGATTCCCAACTGGGCCAACAATCATTTAGACTGCCAACCAGAGAGCCACAATCTTAGAATGGACACTCAATGGAAATAACAACCCCGCCAGCCGCTCCACAGACCCGCAAACACAGGAAAGGAAATTAGCTAAGTATGTAGAATTCACAAATAGCCACATAGAATGATTTGCACACTCAGCGACGGACAAGGCAAATGCCGAACATTTACCAGTTACATAATTTGTGTAAAAGATCTCATCTGTAACACCACGAGTGTTTTGATGTCACTAACTCATGATGGTGAATATATTATAATCAAAAAATATACATTTGTCAAATTTTTTAATACTTTTTTTTACGAAAATCTCAAAAAAAAAACACAAGTTAAAAAGCTAACTCTAACGACAAAAAAAACAATATAAAAATAATAAATGACACAAAAAAACTATTTAATATAATCAAAAATTATTTAACATATTAATCTAACATACCCAAAACATCTGAAATCTGATTATTATTAATAATATCACTTGCAACTCATCAAACACTTCTCATAAGCATTAGCATAACATATCATCTAATTTCATTATTAAATGGAGATGAAATATTATTCATTATTCAATTAATATTTAATGCTTTAAGATGATTTTCATAATATAATTCTCATCACTCATACTCATCACCCCATAACATTCTTGAAAGAACTGTTCAGAATTCTGCCCTTGTTACAAAATCTTTCGGCCTAAATGAAGTTACTCATTGTCACATCAATCATAACTGACAACTTTCTGTAACATATTGTACTAAATCAGGATTTATATTAGAATCTAAAAAACAACAAGATTTCGAAGCATCTGGAACTTTTCATAATATATCTACAGCATAATTACTAATCATTTTAGCCATTTCTTCCCTCACTAATCAATCATTCATCCTTGCTCATTCAATTGTATTCATTGTTGTTATTCCATTTTCGTATGCCCAATTATATGCTTGTCTTAACTCAGAAGAATAATTTACTCAAAGAGACATAGAAGATAAAAATACCAACAAAACAACAAAAATAACAAAAATCTTTCTCATTTTACGACACATTTAAAAATAAAATACACATAAATACATATATATTATTAGAAATTTTTATTTCAACAATAAGATAAAATAACAAAAAATTATTCTTATATAAGTAACTAGAAATTTGCATTTTCAACAAAAAGCTCTATAATATACCATGTAGACTTTTTAACATAAGAACTGTATTCTATATGAAAATCAGAGAAGTTAAAATTTCAAATATTATGAGCTTCCCATATATAGAAAATTTGGACGATTTTGTCTGAATGAATTTTGAAAAACCTGAAAATAGTTTAGATATGAATATCTTAATCTGAGCAAACGGTTCTTGAAAAAGTAATTTCATCGAAATAATAAATCAATTTTGCAGAAATTTAATATTTGATTACACATTCGACCAATCTATACTAGAAGAAAAAAATGAATCAGAGTACAAAAATGCGATAAAACTAATACCAAAAACTGCATATAAACTAAGTAAACATACAAAATTCCAAGATAAACCATCACAAGTTGAAGTGATACTTGAGTTTTTTGATACAGATTTTGAAAACATATGATTTGTATGTAAAAATGTTAAAAAAATCAATTCAATTATAGAAAAATACAGCGAACTAAAATATAGATTTCCTCATTTTAATGTAAATACAATAAAAAAAGAGATAAAAAGAATTCGCTTAAAGGCAGAATTTGATGAAAAAAAACAATGCTTCATTATCGATAAATCAACATTAACTCCTATGGAATTTTTCACATTAGTATGTGTGCAAGAAAAAGAACTCATTTATATATGCACAAACATATTCAACAAACGAGAAAAAAGAAAAAATGAAAATTTGTGGTCACCACTAAAAAACACTTTTACAATACTATCATCACAAAGAGATTTAGTAGAACGGAAATATTTAAATGAATTTCAGGATTTTGATGAATACATTTTCAAAAAAAATGAAGAAATAAATCCCAACCTAGAATGATACTACAAATGCTTACAAAAAATACGAAATATAATAAAACGAGACAATAAATTCGATATAAATAAAGATCAAACAACAGAACATAAATCACGAGAAGATAGGCTACAACAAACAACCTTTCGAAAAACCCTAACACATTTTATTGAAGAATTTATGCATAAATCACTAGATGTAGACTACATACAATGATGAATAAATTTATCATTAAAAAATCCAGACTGAGAACCATGTTACTTTGACGATCTCTGAGCATGACAACAATCGTTATTACTAATCATTTTCGCATTATTATGAAATGACCTAGATAATTGATTCATGATTATCGACGAACCAGAACTACACACACATCCCCAATTACAAAAAGAACTTGCGTTATTATTCAACAAAATTAGCGAAAAAAACTGAACACAATTCTTTCTATCAACATATTCAGCATTATTTATAAACGAAGATAACATTACAAACGTATACAGATTTTCAAAAAACAATTGATGAACAAAAGTTTTTACACCAAACATAAAAATTGCATCAGATGATGCAAAATTAGTACACTTATTAAGATTCGAAAATCTATCAAAAATATTTTTCGTTAATAAAATTATTATGGTAGAATGAGATTCTGATTTATATTTTTTTTCACATTACTTAAAACGATTACAATTACAACCATGACGAGAATTCATAACTTGAACATACGAAATTATAAACATAAACTGAAAATGATCATATAAATCACGACACAAATTTTTAAATAAGTTCTGAATTGATAATTACTTTATATGAGATCGAGATAATACAGTAGATTACTGATTTTTTACACCAAAAGAATTGTGAAAATATTATCAACTCGCAAACAAACACATCAAAAATGATAAATGAATCAGCTGAGATTATTACAACAGATTAGTATTCATCATCAAAAAATTTTATCCACAAAAATATCGCAGAATCATCGAATGAATAGAAGATTTGTACAAAGAAAGTGTATATATACTTAAATTATGAGCAATAGAATCATACCCACGTCTAGAAAGAAAATGATTACAATACATGGTAAATTTCTGTAATCTAGACTTTGAATATCGATTAGTAAGTCCTGAAACAAAAGAACAAAGAAATGAACTATACGACATATTTAGTAACATTTTCTCAAAAGAGAAAATAGATGAACAATCACAAATTGACAATCCTTTTTAAAGAAAATTACTATGAATTTTTGATATAAAAAATTCAAGCAACTATAATAAATATAACAGCAAAAATTAAAACTACATATGTTTTTGTCTCTTGCTCTTTAACTCTAGAAGTTAATCTTGCTAATTTCTCTTCAAGCATTCTCTTTTCCTCAATTGCTTGCTGTTTCTCTTTATTATAATCAGGAAGTGCAATCATAGTCTGAATCTTTGCCTCTAACTCCCCTATTCTATGCTGCAACATAAATATAATCTTATTCTTTTCATCAATCTGCTTATCCTTTTCTTGGAATATAAGATAAAACTTATCAAGTTTCTCATCAATAGTAGACATATCAGAAACTGGCTTCACTGACATAGAATTATCAGAATTTTGTCAAATCAATTCTGTTGAAATTTCCTGACGCAATGAAGAAAACTCATTTTGCAAAACTCTTAATTCTTCCTCATTTAAAATTACTTTATTAGCAAC
>Ga0310691_10003774_pt1 | contig 17742 bp, 19 predicted proteins | sample 176DNAGHGlowgp2_FD_203887 | JGI IMG/M metagenome (GOLD analysis project Ga0310691, IMG submission 203887) | Sheep rumen microbial communities from Palmerston North, Manawatu-Wanganui, New Zealand - 1766 DNA GHGlow gp2 (v2) (version 2) | ecosystem: Host-associated > Mammals > Digestive system >...
TCATCCTATATGGTCCAACCAGTGCATCGAGTTATGGTTTCTGCTCCATTTCATGTTCCTGCAGGCGGACCTCCATCGGGATGAATACTGGCCGAAACTTACCGAAAGCCTGAAGTCAAAAAACCTTTGAACCTATTATAAAAACCGGACGGATATGTTTGATGTCCTCCGGCCTTACATGGATGATGCTATCCGGAACGCAAAGATGTTGGAAGAGATTAATACGGGAAAGACACCCAGCAGATCCACCCCCGGAACGATGATCCATCATCTGATCGAAACTCTGAAGCCATATCTGTAATCAAATCAATTCATCTCATCGCCTTACTTTCTCGCTCTTGATCCCGAATGATAAGAGCGAGAAAGTAAGGATCAATAGATCAGCCAAACAGTCCGGACAGCAGGGGAACCATTCTTTAGCATAGCAGAAATCCAAAAGTTCCTTGAAAACATAATGATTTTTAAACGGCTCCGCTGTGCCATGGAATTCCAGTTTTCCATCCGACCAAAGCTGTTTTAATTCAGCAAGATACTTACCGCGGAATACTTTCGAGATAACCTTGACAGGAATAAAAAATTCTTCTCCGTTATCCTTCCAATGATTTTTGGGATCGAGTCCTCCGCCAAGAACAATGCTATGGATATGGGGATGGAAATTCATCGCACTTCCCCATGTATGCAGGATGCATATATAGCCAATGTCCGCCCCGAGATACTTTTTGTCAGAAGCTAACTCGCTTAATGTATCTGATGCGGCATGGTACAAAGCATTATAAAGCAGCTTCTGGTTGCTGTATATGACTGGATTCAGTTCTTCCGGAACAGTAAAAACCACATGGAAATATGGTGCATCCAGAACCTCCTCCTTGCGTGCATCTACCCATTTCTCCCTTGGAAACTCCTGGCACATAGGACAACACCTGTCCCGGCAGGAATTGTAATGGATGGAAATACAGCCGCAGTCTTCGCATACGCTTAGGTTTACTCCAAAAGCACCAGTCTTACAATTCATGATGTGATAAGCAGCCTTGCGCTGAACTGCGGAAAGTTTATGACTTCGCTCGTATTCAGGGTAAAACCTGTTAAATACATCCTGAATAGTAACGGTACATTCACTGCTCATGCCTCGCCGCCTTTTAGATCATCAAAAGGGCTGCGGATGCCGAGAAGAGCTTTGTTGCTTACATGAATATAGACTTCTGTAGACTTGGGATCCACATGTCCAAGCAGTGCCTGGATGTATTTAATGTCAACACCACTCTCAAACAAGTGGCTGGCAAAACTGTAACGGCAGCAATGACTGGAAACATGCTTGGTTATGCCAGCCCTGGAGGCACTCTTTTTGAAGTACTGATTGATGCTGTTCTTATCAAGGTAAGTGCCGGTCCAGGAACTGGGGAAAAGAATTCCTCTGGGTTTACCACACTTAAACCAGTAGTCTGTAAGAAGAACCTCGATCTTCTCACAGACTACTGGTTTAAATGTGGCAGGCCAACAGGTATCCTCTTTCCGAGTTCGTGGACCGGTGATTACCTTGATATTACAAGTGTCAACCAGTTCTTCAAGGCAAAACTTTCCAGAAGCGCTATTGATATTCCCACATAATGCCCCTTGACGCCCAATTAACGGATAATCGCCGTCATGATTATAAAAGTCTACATACCCACGGAACCCATTCCCACCGTAACATGGATAGTCATTTCCGTTGGAATTGCTATGAATTTGAGATGCTTGAATATTCTTTCCGGCTTGGAGATTGAACAATGTTTTTATCTTGCACCAAGTCCAGTTCCTTGGTATTTCATATGGAATCTCATCGTCTATACATTTTTCAACTCCATCTAACTTCTCATAATGAGAATGGCTATTTTACAATTCATGGTTGACACCAGAACACACGTTCGATATAATGATATATATCGATCATTGAAAAGATAAGGGGTTGCTTTCTAAATATCCTTGAATAGCGTAAAATCTTAAAGGTTATAGGCCGAAACTTAACAAAGGCCATATTTCGATATTCACTAAAAATATGTAGCCTGAATTAGATCAGGTAGAGGCATTAGGCTAGTGCCATTAAAGGACCGGAGCAGAAAACTTCGGGAATTTACAAATATCAACCACGAGTTGGTAAATAGCCATGAGAATTATCCCTACGATAAATAACGCTTTCATTCTTGTCTTTCTTCAGCTTTCCGGCTTTAATAAAAGCCTCTTTCTACACACGAATCTTTTCCAAAAGAACGAAGGCTGGCTCGTCATTATCATCCTGCGGAACCAGTTTTCCCATGACTGCCTGCTGAAGAATGGACTTCCTCAATAAATCTGGAAAGGTTCTGTTAAGGGCAGATAAAGCACTTTGCGTTATTGTATATTTTTCCGTATATTCCCTGAGAGATGTCAACGTTGATACAATACGCTTTTGTTCTTCAAATGGTAGTAACGGAAAAAACAACTCTGCTAAACAACTTGGTTTAAGTTCCGTTTGATTTGTTGATCCTTCACCTAATTTTTCCAATGAAGGTTGATAGTATTCAAGCACACACAGAGCATATCAAGCAGGTCACTCGCCAGTTCATCGTTCGGATCCTGGGGGACAAGTTTCCCTTGCACCGCCATCTGCAAAATTGAATTTTTCAACTGCTGTGCTGTCATTATCTATCCTCTCATCATTCATCCCTTTGGAGATGGAACATATTTAGTTTTCCGTTTTTCTCCTTGACATGTATCTCGCTTTATGCTAATCTTCATTCAAAGAGAAGCGGTTTTTTACCGTACGGTCTTCGGACTAAAGCGGCGTACTCGCTTCTTTTTTTATGTTTATAATGTCGTAAAGATACAGCTTGTCACCCTTGATCCTGACTACCGCCGTTCCGACATAGGCATTCTTACGGGATTCACCGTTGCTTTCAACCGGAATGGTAAAGCCCACATCGTATCTGTACCATCCCCCACTCGCTTCTTTATCGTGTTTGGAGTCCTTATTCTCCACCCAACGCCTGTTTTCAGCATTCTCAAGCATGGCACCGATCACCTGCCCTGCATTTGCCTTTGCCTTGGCAAGTGCACCGCGCAGTTTCTTGGTATACTTGGACTCTGTGTATTCATCCGGGAAATCCCCTCCGATATGGATCACATCCCCAAACTCTTTCACCCGGAACTCCTGTCCTATGAACCTTTTCAGGTATTGTTCCACATCATTCCACGGGATATTCTGTTTATTGCTGAAGATAATCTCAGGTACATCTGCAAATACCATTTACTCATTCTCCAAATCTATTCCAAGTATTGATGATATCTCTGCAAGGATCCGATCTATATCCGCATTCAGACTGGCTCTCTTCTCCTGATACTGCTGAATCAGTTCCTTCGGAGGAAGGATTTCCTCCTCTTCGTGCGGATATCCGCAAAGATCTATGTTGTAGTTCTTTTCTGCAAGCTCCTGCACTGAGTATTTTTTTGCCTTGTCAAATCCCTCTTCAGAAATCTCCTTCCGATCATTCCACCAATCTATGGCCGGCTGGAAATGTTCCAGTTTCATCGGTTTAGTCTTTGAGAAGTTCTTATACCCCTCCGGCATATCCAAGCGATAGAACCATACATCCGCAGTAGGCCAGTCTTAAATCCATTCTCCTGTTTCAAGATTCAGAAACTGATCCAACTTGATTTCCGCCTGAAATGAATCGCCGTACTCACCATTCCTCGTCTGGTTATCGTACTTGAAGGATATATTATACAGTTTCCCCTTCTTGGTTTTCCTGATCAGATCATGTTCAAGGAAGAACTGAAGAACGCTTTTGTGTGCGTCCTGATCGTCTCCGTTCAGATAGAAGCAGCATACACCCTCCGGTTCATCGGAATGCTTTGATTCCGCGACCACGCCTTTTTCAACCGCTTCCATACACAATTCAGCAGCGCGTTTAACTTCGCTAAAAAAGTACATCCACTTTCCACATCGATCCGAATCCAGCGACTTGCTTTTCTCTTCATCAAGGTAATAAACCCATCTAAATTGCCGTATAGTTTTGATCAAAATCCGTCCTCCTCAGACTTACGTTCACATAGCGTAAGTATAGCATAAAACAGCCGTATATGACAGTCATATCACGGGGAATAGGTCTGAAAAAGCGGAAAAAACTGCGGTGAACCTGGATGATGCCGATAAGAACAAGTCACCCACCTGTGTTACACTGTTCCATAGTTTGTTCACGCGATAACCCCTTGTCTGGCAAGGGTTTATCGGCATTTTGGAACAAGCCACGAAGAACAAGCTCTATCTTTACTCTATATACGCGCGTATATGTACATTTCGCGCGCGCGCCTATTATTTCTCTCTATTTTTATCTATATATAAAATTATTTTGTTCCTTGTTCTATTATGTCTCAATCCCCTTATTCTATGCGGGTTCACGATCGGAACAAGAATGGAACAAGATATGGAACAAGCCTCCGATGAACGATTTGTTCACCGAAGGCCTGCTGTTATCCTCTCACAAAACAAGTCAGCTTAGACACTCCAACTAAAATAATGTATCATTAGGAAAGACCTTCCGGTCGGTCTGTTTGTTTCTGTTCGGTATAGTTTTTGGTATAAACCCGTTTCCATCCGGCCAAAACTCCCGATTATATCGGAAGTCGGCAAATTTCGTCATATGTCAGCTTAGCATACTAACATTTGGATATCATAACACAGGGAGGTGAAGATGAGAATAGTGTCTGCCATAATCCTTCCGTCACCGGAGGATAATTCAGCAGGACAACCGTGTCTGTTATGGTATGATCACCTCATCTGTGATAGAATGTTGTCATGGGGATATATGGATGTATCGGGGAAAGGAGCGTCTGATGATCACCAACAACTTTACTTACGTTGCGGTCCTTATTTTTATGGCGGCCGTTCTGGTCACGCTGGAGAAAAAAGCCACCGGCCGGTGGAAAAGCTTTTTTAAATATGTCCCGGCCATCGTCCTTTGTTATATTCTTGCCATGCTGCTCTGTACGCTGAAGGTCTGGGATCCTGAGGCTACGAAGCCGGCCTACAGCGCACTGAAGAATAACCTCACCTATGCGATGATCTTCGCCATGCTGCTGAGGTGCGATATAAGGAAGGTTCTTCGCCTGGGACCAAAAATGCTGGTGGGCTTCTTTGCTGCGACATTTACGATCATGCTCGGATTTATTTGTGCATTCCTGATCATGAAGGGTGTGATCGGAAGTGACTCCTGGAAGGGGCTCGGTGCATTATGCGGCTCCTGGATCGGCGGCAGCGGGAATATGGTCGCCGTGCAGTCGGCCCTGAACATCACAGAGGCAGATATGGGATATGCCCTGGTGATCGATTCCATCGACTATTCGCTCTGGGTCGTGTTCCTGCTCTGGGCGATCCGGCTGGCCCCCCGTTTCAATAAATGGACGAAGGCCAATACCACCAGGCTGGACGAGGTTTCTCTTCGTCTTGAGGATGAGACAAAAACAACTGCAAAGCCCATCACATTTCAAAGCCTTATCCTCCTCATCGGATGCGCTTTTCTTGTCAGTGCCGTTGCTTCAACTGTGGGGGAGAAGCTTTATGACTGGACAGGCTTCTCCGATAAAGCGACCTGGACGGTGCTTTTTGTTACGGTGGTCTCTCTGCTTGCGGCGCTTACGCCCCTTGGGAAGGTTGCCGGGTCAACGGAGGTGTCCAATCTGATGCTGTATGTGGTCATCGCTCTGCTGGCTTCCCGTGCGAGCCTGCACGAACTGGGGGATGCCCCCGCATGGATCCTTACCGGCTTTATCATTCTGACGATCCACGCCGTCTGCATGCTGCTGCTCTGCAAATTACTGAAGCTGGATCTCTTCACCGCCGGAGTCGCCTCACTTGCCAATATCGGAGGAACAGCCTCTGCGCCTGTTCTCGCCGGTTCCTATTCCGGGTCCCTGGTTCCTGTGGGTATCCTGATGGCCCTTATGGGATATGTGGTGGGGACACCTCTGGCTACACTCTGCGCCAATATCATGAAAATGCTTGCATAAAAAATGTTTGCATAAGAAATGTTTGCATAAGAAATAACCGATTCAGATCAGAAAAATGAAATGAGGTATCAAATGAAGGATTCATTTTATATCAGCGAGATCACCGATGAACTATGGGAAAGGATCCGGGGAATATCCTATAAAGATAACTGTGTCCTGCCTTTGGAGGACCTGCGATATCTTCATGTGCTCCACAGAGATATCAACGGGAGCACCCATGAGGGGGAAATGATCGTCAACTACCACATTGCCGAGGATGTGCTGGAGATCCTGAAAAAACTGTATGAGGAAGCTTACCCCATCGAAAGGATAAGACTGGTGGACGAGTATGGTGCAGATGACGAGCTGTCCATGCGGGCCAATAACTCGTCAGGCTTTAATTTCCGTTTTATATCCTATACGTCCATCGTATCAAAGCACGGTCTGGGACTGGCTGTGGATATCAACCCTCTGTATAATCCCTACACCAAGCTGGTGAACGGAAGAAGATCCGTAGAACCGGCTACGGGAGAGCCTTACCTTGACCGCAGCGCGGAATTTGACTATAAGATCGTAAAAGGTGACCTGTGCTATCGGCTCTTTGAAGAGCATGGATTTGAATGGGGCGGCGAATGGGTCGGAAAAAAAGACTATCAGCATTTTGATCTTCCGGACCGGAAGGTGGAGGAATGGTATCCTGATTTTTTCACCGCCGATGCTGCAGCTGACTCATACCGTTCCCGCAACTCCTTACAGCGGGATATACTGCCAGTTCCCATCCGTACGGGTTATGGATCCCGGATAATTCGGTGAATCGCCCTTCATCAGCGGACGGTTCCATTTTTCCACATGATAGATCGTCCACTGTGGATCATAGACATTTCCGCCGATCTCACACCAGCCATGAATTCCATTGTTGCAGCAGTAGACATCCTCGCAGCCGATGGCGCGTGCCATCAGGCCGAAGCAGGCCGCAAAACAGAAGCAGTTTCCGTAGCGGCTTCCCTTCCGGATCAAATAACTGAAGAAACTTCCCTGACAACTCCGGAATGGTAAATGCCGGATGAGCTCCGATGGAGAAATGCATTTAAGACCAAACCATATTTCCGCTATCTCCTGACTCTTCAGCGTAAAATCCTTATCCCTTGCAAATCCATGCTGGCCGATACTGTAGGTCTGGCTCTCAAACCGGTATTCCTTATCTCTTACACCGCCAACAAAACGGAAAAAGAACCGGCGATGTACGATTCCAGTATTCCGGGTTCCCTTCCCACATCATTTCTCTTCCGTCCGACTTCCGGACAAGGCTCTTTACCTCGGCGCCATGCAGATCAACCTCACACCGAAGAAATTCATTTTCAATCGTATATCTCATATCTACCTGCTCACTCCTATCACACTAAAGATTCCCACACCTGAAAAAGATGGGAACTATATTATTGATTTAATTTGAATCCTTACTTCAGCTGCGTGCGGTAGATTTCTCAAAATGCTTTATACAAAATGGAACGATAAATACGACGAAGAACATCTGTATAAAGCAGGAAATGATCGTGCCGCCTGCATTGGGCATAAGTTTTTTTATCAATGGGACAAGGACCAGACTGACCGCATAAAGGCTGAGCAGTCCTGTAACAAGCCTTGTTATCCTTGTCATCATAGGCACATCGGTTGAGAAGTTAATATATCTCTTTTCCAAAAGCCAGCCGGCAAAAAAGCCAATACACCAGCCGACTCCTTTATACGTATCGTTGGCCATCTTCGCACCATCTACCAACAGCTCCCCGGCCTCATTATAATCCACCGGATATGGCTTAACTGCCGCATATATCGCTACGGCAACGGCGATGGCGATAGCAATACCTGCTACCAACAGGTCTTTTCCCGGATGCTTATCAAGCCATGCGATCAGCTTCATGGTCAGCCACATTACAAGCAGTCCTACCAATGTACCTACCAAAATGTCCTGAGGAGTATGCACACCCAGAAAAATACGGCTGAATGCAATAAGGACCATAATAATCGCAAAAACGATACGAAGCGTTTTTGAAAACTCTTTGCGGATCATACCACCGCCAAACAGCGCTCCCCCGTTTGTGCTATGTCCGCTCGGGAAAGAGTATCCGGTTGCTGTTGCCATCGCTTCACTGTCAGGTATAATGCGTGCATCTCGGATCCACGGGCGGTAAGCGCAGGCTGACACTTTCAGGAAACCGTTGACTACTCTGCCGCCGCTCCAGCCCATCAGAAAATAATTACCGTACTCCTTGCTGACGCACCAGTATATAAGAGCAATGATGGCAAGCACAGTATTCATCTCGCCGATAAAGCTCATCTTCGACATAAAACTCACAAGACAAGCACCGATTGCATTTCTGAACTCCTGTAAACCCAAAAGGATACTAATGTCCATATATTCCTCCACAAAAACGATCAGTCGCAATCGGCTATCCTTCGATTGGCAACTCCCTTCCCCGCGGTTATACTCAACATGTTTATTTTAACATAATCCGTATATCGCAACAATCAGATTATGGTCAAAAGCCCCTGAGGCACCTTTGACAGGGCTTATATCCCTGATTCTTAAGATTGTCCAGCGAATCTGTCACCTGTTTTTTATTCTTTTCCTTCATATCCTTCACGCTTTTACAATCCGGCAAATGAATCTTCCTGCTATTCGTATTCAGAATATAGCTCTGCTCAATGCTTTCAAATGAGTTTCCTGAAGATGATCGATCATCCGCATGATCATCCTGCGTTTCCTCACCGATATCAATAACCGTTCCACTTCCGGGAACCAGGCCGCTATCTGACGAATCCGCTTCAGTCTGCGTTTCCCCTTCTATACGCCAACTGTCTCCTGTGGCATAATCGATCTTGATTCCCGGCTGAACATTATAGCAGTACACATGGAAGCATATCCCCTTACCGGAATCCTCTACTGACCATGCTTCCATTTCCACACCTGAAGCAACAAGATTATCATTTTCAAAATCCGGAGTCACCCGGTACAGTACATGATTCCCGCTTTGAAGGATATAATCCCGAACGGAATTCTCAAATTCCTGCATACCTTCTACATTCAGGTACCTTGTTCCCGTGATCAGATTCTTTTCATTTGCATTCTCACCGGCAAGGCTGTATGCGATCAGATGGCATCGATTGTACAGATAATTGCCGTCGATCAGGTCGTTATATTTCACTGTATGCCAGCCGGAAGGCCTGATCTGGCCTATAGCGTTTCTCTCCTCCTCAGGCATCAGTTCCCTGCACAGATTGGCAAAAGCCGGTCCGCATCGGCCCAGAGCATCAAGCTCACTGTAGTTTTCAAAGGCTTCCTTGCTTTCCTTCTCTTTATCTGTAAAATCAGGTTTATTGCCGTTTATCTCATAATACGGAGTCCCTGAATATGCAGGGATACTTGCTAAAGAAGTCCTCTGCCCCCCAGAGTTTTGTCCAGTTTTCTTTTCACTCGATTCAGTATTGCCTGCTTCTTTCGTTGCCTCCTGCTCTGCTTTCTGCGTTGTTACTGCTGTGTTGCTTGCTCTCTCTGAGCTCTCATCATTCTGCGCATACTCCGTAGATGACTGCGTCCTCTGCACACTCTCCTTCTCTTTGTCAGAATTCAACGCGAAATAAATGCAGATCACTGCAATGGCCAGAAGAACCACTGCTAAAATAGTTTTATTCTTCACACGATCACCTCCGTCAGGTACCGTGAAACCTAATTATCTTTATTGATCATCTTCCCGACTTTACCCTTTACTCCTTTGCCCAGGCTTTTCCATCATATCAGTCGAATCCCTCTCATCCTGATATTTCGACTCAAGCTTCCTGATCTCCATATCTCCAAAAGTATCCAGCGGTTTGGAAAGCAGCATCTGCAGGCGTTCCTCTTCCATCTGCCTTTTACCCTGGAAATATGGCACAACAGCCCATGCTATCAATGAGCAGCCTATTATGGCACATACAATATAATACCATAAATTCCACCTGTATTCATCAGATTCCCAGACAATACCAATCAGGATCAGTATCAAACCGACGACAATCTTTGCATTCATTTGTTTATCGGATTGCGTCATTCCTGTTTCTTTTTTGCGTGCGGCAATCTCTCTTTTCTCGTGACACATAGGGCAAACGTAGCCATCCGGTTTGGACACCAGATAGGCGCCCTGCTTTATATTAAACCGCTTTCCGCAGTCAAGACAGTGTGTGATATTTCGTCCAAACATTTCTGCACCCCCTATCTCAATTTACTTGTCCTTCCCGCCTGAAAATGTGTGATAATAGATCACCACTTCCGTATCAGCCGGGACCCAGGTTCTCGCCGTATATCCCTCTGTTCCTCCGACCATCACCTTCTCAACCTCTCCGTCTTTCGTGATCCAGCCTGTCACCAGATCTTCTATCTTCGAATAAGAAATATTCGTGAATCCGGAGCTTCGAAATACCGCCTCCACATCCGCATAGTTTTTACCCTTCTGCCTGGATGACACCGACGGTGTCCTCGCCATTCCTTCATGGTCAGTCATATTTCCATGAAGATAATTTGCGAACACGCCAAGCCCGACAAGAATAACAACTATCCCCACACCGAGCATGATCTTCATACCCTTCTTCATCTCATATATTTTATCAAGCAATGTACCCATAGTTGATCTCCCATCTTAGCAAACATCTTTCAAAAGCTTCCCGATAGCAGCAATGAGTTCACTGCATCAGGATGTAAAAACGTTCAGCATATTCTCAATCTTGTCAACCTTGTCCTTCTCAGCCTCGTATATAACCCTGAAATTCAACTTGCTCCGTTCTGTCTCAAAGATAAATGTTTCACAATGATCGACGCCCTCCAAATATAAAATCTTCAGGCACCAAGCCAGCTGTCTTCCGTTCCTCGCTACATATTCTTTTTCCATGCGTCCGCCCCTTTCTGTATATCTCTGTAACTACTTAAATTATATCAGCCTGAAATTTAAAAATACCCACCGTTCTGGTGGGTATTGATCACATTCCATTTTTTTTTACAGTTCTCTGCTGATCCTGCTCAGGCCCTTCGACTCAAGCATTTCATCTATCGTATCAAAATCATATATCCTGTTATTCAGCGCAACCATGATAACCGCGTCCCGGGGATCCTTGGCATACAGCTCATTGTATCCATACAGCTTCAATGCTCTGGAAGTTTCGTTCCAGTCAAAATGCCCGGCAATACAATAGCTGATAATAAGATCCCGATTCTGAGTATGCTTTTCCATCGTCAGGATCTTTCCACCATAACTCTCAGAAACATTCATCCTGGCATATAAGTCCTTCAGCATGACATTTTTTCTCTTCAGGACTTCTTTCATATAGAAATAAAATGCCCGGTCGTCATCAACCAGATACTGACTGTTCGTCTTCAGATATGAATCCAGCTGATCCGGCCTGGTTTTCAAAAGAGCATTTTCCATTTCATCCGTCGGTTTCTGAAGCATCGTCATTTCCTTTCCAGATTTTCCAATTCATCAATCAGCTCCGCAGCAGAGAATCTCTTATCCTCTTCAAGGCTAATACACCGTTCTATGACATCCCATACCGGTCCGGCGGCTTTCTTTTCCTTGGGAAATGCACCGGTTATCATCACATTCAGCAGCATACCAACCGCGTAGATATCAGATCTCGCGGACGATGCTTTCATACCAAAACCTACCTGTTCCGGCGCCGCATAGTACTGTGTGCCCAGAAAATGAGTATCCTCTGTTTTCTCCGGATCGTACCATTTAGCTGCATTCATATCAAGGACCACCACGCTGTCATCCGGCGTGATTATTATATTCAGAGGCTTAATGTCCCTGTGAATAATCGGAGGATTGAGATTATGAAGCCTATCCAAAACTACGCAGATACTCTTTACTATGTCAATGGCTCTCGTTTCCAAGATTTGGTCATCCTCGAGGACTTCCGCCAGCGTTTTCCCCTCGATGTATTCCTCGATAACGATCAGGCAGTTACTGCTCTCATAGGTATCAATAATACGCGGCATATTATCGACCGGATTATCTTTCAGGTAGGAGTAGATGCTTTTATCATAGATCGTAAGAAGCTTTTTGACATACAGTGTGCCTGTCTCCCGGTCTCTGACCAGGATGATATTCTTCCGCTCATCCAGATAACCTTCATCCTGATAAATGGATAACGCAAGCATATCCTCATCTGACAGACCTCTGTAAGGACTGCTCATTTCCGCCTGATACTCATCATCCGAATCATATACCTCGTCCATGTCCAATCTATTCACATAGCCGCACTCGGTGCACTTCCATTCATCCAGAGTTTCATCAAACCCTTCCTGAACGTTAAGGAGCGCCTCGCAGCCATCACACCGCCAGATAATATCCGAATCGGTTTCCAGTTCCGGATTGATAAGCATTTCTCCACATCCGCGGCAGATCCAGTATGGGAGGGTATTATCATAACCTTTTTGGAATGTCAGATTGGCATCGCAGCGAGGGCAGAACTCATAAGCATCTTTCTCCACCTGTGAAGGTTGTTCAGTTTTTTTCCTGTTTATTATTTCGTCCCAAAAACTCATATCATATATTTACCGCCGGATCAGTATTATTGCCAAAAATCCACATCCTAATCAAATTCACATTCAAATTCTTTTACTGCTTCTCTAGCTCCGCAAGGAACAGATTATTAGGCTGATCTTCAATCGAAATCCGACAGTTTATTACTATCAGAGTCTGTATATCTGAAAGACCAAGAACCTAAAGTTACTTCTATAATTTTATCAGGAGAGAAAACATTTTTACCCACTAAAATGGTGGATATGCAATAGCACATCTTACTTTCTTCTTCAATTCCAACCCCAGCTCCACATTGTGGATACTGTGCGGAAATCAACTCGGTAATTCACGCATTTTCAAGAGTTACATTGAAGGTCCCCTGTCAAGCCAATCTATTTCAACAGTGCCTTGGTCAGTTTTCCCAGTGACTCTTCCGTCGAGATAACCATTTTCTCTGATTCATCCGTAAGAAGACCATCATCTGTCAAAAGCTGTGTATCAAGCAAAGCTTTAATTGACACAGCAATGCTTGCACAGGAAAACTCCTTTAACACCTGTTTAGATAACTTCCGATTCTTAGTCGATAAAACTGAATTTAATTTATCTATAGTTTGCCATTTTAAACTTCAATCACAGTATGTTTTAACTATAGCTGCAGTTTCTCTTCTCTTAGCAAGAGTTTTTCCAAACATCTCATCTGCAATGTCTGGAAAGCCATCATATATCACTCTTGAGCCCACTTCAGTAATACCACCTTTGGTTGCTACTCGTTTTACCACATCTTCAAAACTCATATCTTTACGGAGCATGAGTTCCCCGGTTGAACTCAAAGTGTCAAGAACCATCTTAATTACTTGCTCCTGCGGAATCGACGTATGTTTTATTGCCGATTGACAAATCACATCGAAAATAGATGCTATAAATCCCGGCATACAACTTACAAGCTCTGACCCCATTCCCATCTCATTTTCAGGTAATTCGATGACGTTACCGATACATGAAAGAATATCTCTTAATAATCTTTTATCATCCTCACTCACAAATCTGTTATATGTAACCAACGTTTGAGATTTATTTATTTCAGCAGTTACGCTCGGAATAACCTTTACATATTTTCGGTTGCTGATCTTCTCAAGAGATTCAAATGTTATACTTCCATTAAGGGATATAATAAGCGTATCATCTTTTACAACACTTGATATTTCCTCTAATACTGACAGCAAATCAGCAGGACGAGTACATATAAATATAATATCTGAAGACATTGCAAGAGAAGTATTTGATTCACTGATCACATATTTATCTGGAGCTGCTTCAATTTTCGATAAAGTCCTGTTTGATACAAATAACTTATCATGATTTACTTTACCAGTTTCACTGATTTTCTGAAGTAGCATTTTTCCCATGCTGCCATATCCAATTATCCCAACATTCATATCATAATCCTCTTCAATATTTCTACTTTTCGTAACACTATCCATGAATAATAATTCCGGAATATCACGCTTTACCTACTATCTCAAATCCATTTTTCTCATATAAACTAATAGCTCTTTTATTCCATGCGGCCACACGCAGTATTATCCGCTTACTGTTTATATTTTCCAGTGCCCATAAAAGAATCTGTCTTCCATATCCCCTTCCCTGATACTTAGAATTCACGATAAGATCATCTATTTCTTCACCTTTCAGCGCGACACTTCCGATAATATCATTTCCATTTATCAGTATATAAACATCTTTCAGTCCGGAATCGAAGAATGAATCATTTTGGATATAATCATAAGGCTTTATATTCAATGTTTCCCGCATCTCATGATAACAGTCATTGTATAATTCTTTATATCGTTCCTGATATTCTGGTAAAAATGGAATCAACCTGACAGAAGGTGATTCATCGACCGGATTTTTATATTCCATAGTGTAAGCTAAGATCAACTGCATAAATACATTGGCATGAACATTATCATTATAACGATCGGTATCTGTAAAGCCGTAATGTCTATAAAGTCTTTCTGCATCTTTATAATACGACATAGAATCAAGCACTACCCTGGAAAAACCGTTTTCTCCAGCAAAAGATACAGCTTCATCCAAAAGCTTATATCCCCATCCTAAACCTCGGAGTGGACTGTCAAGATACAAAGCCTTTAGTTCAACAGTGATATCATCTAGTCTCGCAATTGCTACTGTACCTTTAACTTTATCCTCATCAACAAGGCACCAGAACCGTTCAAAGTAATTATCTATTTCATTATAAAAACTGTGTCTGCCATAAGGTTCAAAAGATTTACCTAATTCAGCAAAACACTCAGTGGTAAAGCGAAACAGTTCACTTTTAAGATTTCCATTGTATTTTACCAATTCCATAATTATCTAATCCGTATATATTTTTTCTCAGTTCTATTCTGATTTACTGTTCCAATACTGCTATACTATAGCATACATCATTTGTCCATAACAGTTTGAAACAAGGAAAAGAAAATAACAGAGCGAAAAGGCTTTTCTGGTCGGTTCATTTGTTTAGCAGCCACTATTTAATAAACCTAAGAAGAAAATCGGTCACACCTATAATCGTAAATCCCTTTTCATCACGACTTTCCTTAATTGGCCTATTCACTACGATTATTTTTTGTATCTGGTCATTCAATAAAATATATGGCCTTATTTCTCTTTTTCTGGTGTTTTCATCTGACATATCTGCAGTGACTTGAATATAATAAGCCCTGATACCTTTTTGTGCGTAAAAATCAACCTCATTGGTTTTTCTGACTGACTTCCCGTTTTTGTCTTTTTCGACAGAATCGAAAGATCCGACATTCACAGAATAACCATTATAATAAAGCTCATTAAATACAATATTTTCTATCATTTGTCCTTCATCAGGAAATGCAAAATTCAATCTGGAGTTCCGAAGTCCTGTATCCGTAAAATAATACTTCCTAAGAGCACCTATCTCTTTTCTTCCCTTAATATCATATCTTCTTGCTTCCCTCAAAAGAAAGGCATCGATGAAATATCCAACATAGTTTTCAACGGTTTGCTTATCTATTTTAGATTTACGAACACTTCGAAAGGTATTGGATATTCGCTCTGAATTGAGAAGTTCTCCGGTACTTACGCTTATTATGTTACATAGTTCATCAAGTTCTTCTCCTCTGCGTAAATGGTTTCTCTCAACAATATCACGAAAATATGTTGTTTCAAACAAACCCTTTAAATACTCTTTTTTTTCCTCGTCATCTTTCAGGACCGCAAGCGGCATTCCGCCATATTGCATATATGTATATAATGCTTCTGTTTCATAGCCACCGATATAGTTATAAAACTCATCAAACGAAAGAGGTGCAAGATGTATATTTGTGGCTTTATCCCTGAATTCCGTTATGATATCTGAAGAAAGCATTTTGGAATTAGAGCCTGTAACATATAAATCAATATTCTTTTCACGAGACAACCCTAATACAACATCAACAAAAGAAATAATATCTGAATCATTAGCCGAGGCTGGAATATGTTTCCCATCTGTTATATTTGGATTAATAATTGAATATACCTTTTGTATTTCATCCAGAAAAACATAATATATCTCTTTTTCGGTACAAATACTACGAACATACTCCCCCAAACTAATCGGATCCCTGTAAGGTGCATTTTTATCTTCATCAAGATCAATAGTAATAATGTGATTTTCGGGAATATTTTCTGATAACAAATATTCCCTATATATTTCCTTAAGCAAAAACGATTTCCCACACCGCCTGATACCGGTAATTACCTTAGGGAAACCGTTGTTTTTTGCTTTAACCAATTGTCTCAAATATTTCTCTCTTTCAATCATGTTATTCTCCGTTTTTGTAGATTTCTACATATTTTCCGATTAGATTATAGCATTGACCGAAATCACAGTCAACAAAAACGTAGAATTCTACATTCTATAAAAATAATTTATATCAATCTTCTCATTGCATTATCCTGCAGCTCGGGAAAATCGATGTCCGCCGTGCTGTCCACAAAGTCCTGTGCTTTATTTCATAATCCTCTATGGTTCCGCAGGAGTTGCCCCGCGAAGCGGGGTTTTTGTATTCAGGAAGTCTGATCGCTGCCTGTTTTGCTGTCTTTCCTGAATGTATCCCCACCAGTGAAACGGATTGTAAAGTTACGATTAAAGTTACGATTCCTGCAAGGATTTTGCAAGAATGAGGGGAGCATAATGCGATACAGAAAAACAAATGAAGCCGCCAAAAAGAAAGGTAAACAGTAAAACGAACACCCTATAGTAAATCACAGAATGGAGGGATCACCATGAAAAGAATATGCATAAAAAAAAGACTCATAAGGCTGGCAGCTGCCGCAATGGCTGCCATAACCATGTTAACGACACTATCCTTTAGCGCATCGGCCAAAACCGTCGATACGAAATACGGTACCATAGAAATTCAAACCTCCAGCTGGATGGCCAGTCTGCCGGACGATACGAAGATCAACGAGATGAGCATTCCCGGAGCACACGATGCCACGACGAGAAATGTGGACTATGTAATGGAAGTTTTCGCACAGACGCAGGATCGTTACATCAAGGATCTGCTGGAGATCGGTGTAAGATATTTTGATCTGCGCATTTGCAGGGATAAGGATACCCTGTATATGTGTCACCAGAGTGTTGACTGTTATGACAGTGAGGACTACAGGTTGAGACTATCTGATGTAATATACGATATGAAGGTCTTTCTGAATCAAAACCCAAGTGAAACGATACTTCTCCAGGTAAAATGCGACCGTACCGAAAATGATGCTGAAAATGAAACATGGAAATATTTCAAGAACATGGCGGAAAAGGGGGAGTTATACTGCGGCGACCATGCTCCCACTCTTGGCGAGGCCCGGGGCAAGTTTCTTCTGCTCAACCGACTTAACTTCGGAGAAAAGACTCAGTTCGATAAATTCGTAAACGTCCGTGAGGACGGCAGTTATAGCTGCTGGGGACTTGATGTACACGATTTCCACGGTGGAAATACCACTGACAAAACCATGGCACTGACTTCGAAGAATACGGAGCTGGGGTACTATGTATGGACAGAGGATATGTATAATGTCCCCAAGGAGGAGAAATGGGACTATGTCTGTAATTCTCTTCTGGGATCCTGCAACGCCGCATACCGCAGAGACGAAGCCAGGAAAATGGGTTGTGACG
>Ga0310691_10003776_pt1 | contig 17739 bp, 14 predicted proteins | sample 176DNAGHGlowgp2_FD_203887 | JGI IMG/M metagenome (GOLD analysis project Ga0310691, IMG submission 203887) | Sheep rumen microbial communities from Palmerston North, Manawatu-Wanganui, New Zealand - 1766 DNA GHGlow gp2 (v2) (version 2) | ecosystem: Host-associated > Mammals > Digestive system >...
TCTTTCACCACAGACTGACGGCATGCCCGTCATACGTTAAGGCTTCCCCCTCTGGGGGAAGCTGTCGCCGAAGGCGACTGATGAGGGTCATAGCGATCTTAACTTAACGCCATTGGGACGGTTCTCGGCGACTCACCCTGACTGCCAAAAAAGAAGCTGCCACCGAAGTGACAGCTTCCTCATAACTCAGATAAACATATATAAGATCAAAGCTTGTTTACGTTTACCGCCTGTGGTCCCTTTTCGCCGTTTACAACGTCGAATTCAACCTCCTGGCCCTCATCGAGAGACTTAAAGCCCTCCATATTGAGCCCTGAGTAGTGAACGAATACGTCCTTACCCGACTCGTCAGAGATGAAGCCGTAGCCCTTCTGATTGTTGAACCACTTAACTGTACCTTTCATTATAAATTACCTCCAAAACTTGCTAAACCGCAGATATCCTCCCTGCGATCCTGTTACGCCGGTCACGTCATGCACCCGAAACACGCAACAGATTTACTATATCACATGAAAACACTACTTTCAATAACTAATTGCGGTTAATTCAAAGGATTTACGCCCTGACTGCCTGCGATACTACTCACTTCACGGTATTCTTCCGGTGTATTCACATTTCTGAGTACATCCCCCGGAAAGCCTCCGTCAGCAATGTCTACATATTTCGTTGGTACGCTGTCAAGGAGATCCATCATCCTGCGTCTGCCTTCACTTATAAATCTCTCTATCACCGGCAGGACACTCCGTCCGTAAATGCCGCATAGCGGGTGGACCCTTTCCGCATCCCGGAAAACAACTATATCGTGGCCCGGATCTTTCCGGTCCTTTAGGAATGGCACCATTTCCCTGCGGAAAAACGGCATATCATAAGCACAGATAAACACATCATCATAAGCCGCGTGATACAGGGAACGCCTTATCCCCTCTATGGGTCCCGAATCCGGCTTTTCATCCATGATCACATCGAGGCCGTACTCCGAATAGTCATTATTTACAGCTGATGAAAGAAACACTTCATCGCAGATGGATAGTTCCTGTATGATATGCCCTAAAAAGGTCTGCTGTCCGATCTTTAGCTTAGCCTTGTCCCGGCCCATCCTTTTTGACCTTCCGATGAGGATCGAAGCAGAGAGCCCGATCTTTTCTTCACCCGCTGCCCTGTCCTTCATATCAGTATCCCCTTAAGACGCCCGCCACTTTTAACAGCCGGCGATCCCGGAGGCAGGATCCCGTAGGTATCGCAGCAGACAGCGCTGCTTATCACCACATTCCCCTGTGCCGAAGGGGCGTTAAACATTATCTCTCCGTCACGTATCACTGTCTTCCCACGGATAAATCTGGTGAATACACTTCTGGACCCGGGAATTTCCGTATCTGCCATGAAGTTAACATACCGGTGATCATATTCCTTAAGTCCCGTAAGCTTCCTTAAAGCCGGGAAACACACACATTGCAGATTGGTAAGGGCCGATGCGGGATTCCCGGAAAGCCCCAGAAAGAGCTTGTCATTTTTTACTCCGTAGACACACGCCATTCCGGGCTTCATTCTGACACCGTCAAGAAATATCTCCACACCGTATCCGGTCATGGCATCAGGCACGAGATCATAGTCACCAACCGACACCCCTCCGGTTGAAATGATGAGGTCACATCTCTCTTCCCCTTCTTCCATCAGTTTCCTGATATCATTAACCCTGTCGTCTGCATGGCCAAGGTAAACAGAATCTATCCCGATCTTTGAAAGAGCGGCCTCCAGGGTGTAACGGTTTGAATTCCTTATTTTTCCCGGCACAGGCTTTTCTCCGGGATCCACGACCTCATCTCCGGTTGAGATGATCCCCGCAAGAGGTTTTTTATATACGGTTACAGAGAGCTGACCCAGTGAAGACAGGGCTCCGGCGATGCCGGGATCCACAGGGCACCCTTTACCCACGATCTGTGTACCCTTTTTCACGTCCTCCCCGGCCTTTACTATATTGTCCCCGGCTCTGTAATTCTTCTTAATTGAAACAGTCGTGTCCGTAAAATCCGTATCCTCATATTTACAGATGGTATCCGCGCCCTCCGGCAGAGGTGCGCCTGTCATAAGCCTGATAGCTGTACCTCCCGTTACCTCCTTTGACGGCATCTGCCCTGCTCTTATATTCTCTATGACCTTTAATGTCACCGGATGATCCTCCGAAGCTCCTTCGGTATCAGCAGCCCTAAAGGCATAGCCGTCATAGGGAGAACGGTCAAAGGACGGGATATCCTCTCCGGCATAGATGTCAGAACCCAGTATCCTTCCATAGGAATACTTTAGATCCACTTCCTCCATTCCTGCCGCGGACACTCTTTCCGATAAAAGCTTCACCGCTTCACTGAACTCCACGCTCATTATCCCGCTCCTTATTCTGCTCTGTTCCCTCTTTATAGAGGAGTCTGTATGGTTCACATGTTTTCAGCAGCTCTTCGTGTCTGCCTTCGCCTATGATATGCCCGTCCGACATATAGAGGATCCGGTCCGCATTGATGACCGTTGAAAGCCGGTGCGCGATTATTAAAACTGTCCTGTCCTTTTTAATGGCGTTGATGGCATCCTGTATCCTGGTCTGTGTCACGTTATCGAGAGCAGATGTCGCCTCATCAAACAGTATGATCCGGAAGTCCCTTAAAAGGCTTCTCGCTATAGCAAGGCGCTGTCTCTGGCCTCCGGAGAGATTCACTCCGCCCTCACCTATAATGGTGTCATAACCTTTAGGCATTTTCCTGATATCATCATCTATGCAGGCAAGAGTGCAGACCCTGATCATCTCCTCTTCTGTCATATCCTCTTTGCAGAGCTGCAGGTTTTCCCTTACAGACATATTGAAGATATACGGGGACTGGTTGACGATAGTCATGGCACTCCGGATCGTTTCCTTACTTAAGGTGCGGATATCCTCTCCGTCTAACAGTATCTTACCCTTCTGCTGATCGTAGAGACGGCTTAAAAGGTTTAATACCGTAGTCTTACCGCAGCCGCTCTTTCCGACAAGAGCCACCATTTCACCCGGATGAATGGTCATATCCATATCATCAAGGATCTTTCTCTTCTTTAGCTGTGGATTCTCCGAGGGATAGCTGAATGTCACGTTTTCAAATACTATCTCGCCTTTTGGATCCTTTAGTTTCCTGTCTCCATACTGGTCCCTGGGAAACTCCGGACTGTTCATGATGGCACAGACTCTCTCCACGGACAGATTAAAGTCTTTTACGTACTCCATGAATTCCCCTGCCAGGGTTATGGCACGGACATCAAGGCTGGAAAAGAGATTATAGAGGACCACCACCGTGGGAGCCATGAGCCAGCCCCTCATCATAAATACCGCCATTGCCGTTATGAAAAGGAAGGTTCCGACTTCGCTGAATTCCCATCTTACCAGCTTCAGCGTCCAGGAATTTGTCTGCATGACATACCGCTTATCATTTGCATTAACGACTCTCTCTTCCGCCTCGCGGCAAAAAGCCTCCTCGCTTCCCAGCTGCTTCACATCCCTGGCGCCCCGCACCAGCTCTCCGATAAATCCGGAGAAACGGTCATTTGCATTCCTGTACACCCTGTCATCCTGATACAGCTTTTTAGTCCTGTAGATCTCTATCAGAGATTCGCAGACGAGAAGGATGAGAGCGAGGAAGAAAACCTTGAAATTGATATAGAGCATGGCTAACAGTATCCCGATATAGTTGACCGCCTGGGCAGCCATATCAGCTATCCTTCCAAAACCGGTAGCCATACGTGTGGTGTCTCCGGTGAGGCGCTGTACGAACATGCCGCTTCCCTTTTCATCTATGCACCCGGTCTTTATATTAAGAACTCCCTTTACCAGATCCTTTTCCAGTACGGAAACAGTCTTACAATAGACCTGATTATAGCCCTTATTACTCTGGACCATTAAAACATTCTTTATAAGCTGGACAGTGAGCAGTATCCCCGCCACCACTATGGCAGCCACCGCCTGATCACTCATATACCTGTATATGATCCTGGCACTTAATACCGGTGCGACTACTCCCAGGAATACGCTTATCAGCTGGATAAAGACCGCGAAGTACAGGGTCTTTTTATTTTCCTTCACATACTGCCACGCAAACGCATAGTTACTGCCTGCGGTATTATAGAGGGTGAATCGGAAGGTTACCGTGTTTTTCCCATCCAGATAGTCATATTCCGGTCTTTTCTCCGGGTCATTCAGGAGACGTTCCAGAAGCTTACTTTCCATCTGAAGGGGATTTATCTCATTTCCGGGAATGGAAAGGATAATAAAGAATTTATCTCCCTTTTTCTTTGTTCTGACAGAGAAAATAGTTCCTTCGGGGGAGGCATCCGTAAATAGAAGCAGTATCTCTTCAAAGGTAAGGCGAAATAACAGCCTTTCCTTAGGTATGATGCCGTATCGCTCCAGTTCCAGGGTCGATGCCCGGATCGCATCCTCCACTTTATTTTTCCCCAGTATTCCCCGCACCTTCATTCCATCACTTCCTCCTCTGATAGTGCTTTTTTATCTGACTCATAAAGAAAGACGGGCTGTTATATCATCCACTTTGAGCTGTCCGCCAAAGAGGTCAAGAGCGCTTCCCACCGTAAAGTCAACCCTGTCTTTTCCTCTTTTCCTTATCACGTCTATATCGGAAAGACTCCTCACTCCCCCTGCGTATGTGACGGGGATGGCATCGCATTCACAAAGGATCTCTACAAGATCCCCATCCACTCCCTGCGACTTTCCTTCCACATCCACTCCGTGTACCAGAAGCTCGCTGCATTCCATTGACAGGTCCCTGAGGGATGTATGATCAACCTTTATATCCGTATACTTCTGCCATCTGTCGGTCACCACGTAGTAGCAGCCGTCATCCTTCTTTCTGCATGAAAGGTCCAGCACCAGTCTCTCTTTCCCTACTGCCCTCTGAAGGCTTGAAAGATTCCTCTCGTTTAACAGCCCGCCCTCAAACACAAAGCTCGTGGCTATCACATGGCTTGCCCCGGCATTTAAGAATTCTTCCGCGTTTTCGTCATTTACGCCCCCTCCGTACTGCATACCTCCCGGATATGAAGAAAGAGCAGTGATCGCTGCTCTTTTTGATTCCTCATAATAGTGGGAATCTTTTCCGTTAAGGACTATCACATGTCCTCCGGAAAGACCCCTTTCCCTGTAATATCCTGCGAAGTAAGACGCATCATGCTCCGACACGAAGTTTTCCAGAGCTCTGTCCCCTTTGTCAGAAAGGGAAGAACCCACTATCTGCTTTACTTTTCCGTTATGTATGTCTATGCATGGTCTCAGCTTCATAATATCTTTCCTCAGCCGAGCACATCCGACATATCATACATTCCGCTCTTTTTCCCTTTAAGGAACTTTGCGGCAGCTATGGCGCCCTTACCGAAGATGGCTCTTGAATAAGCCCTGTGTGAAAAGGTCACCACTTCATCCTCGCCTGCGAAGATCACGTCGTGATCTCCCGGGATACTTCCGCCTCTTACTGCTGAAATGCCTATTTCATTAACGGGTCTCTTCTCTTCTCTCCCGCTCCTGTCATACACATATTCGCAATTTCCGTTTAAGGAATTATTGACTGCATCAGCAAGGGCAAGAGCAGTACCGCTTGGCGCATCCTTTTTCTGGTTATGGTGCTTCTCCACTATCTCGATATCAAAGCCGGCTTCGTAAAGTGCGGGAGCAGCATCCTTAAGTACCTTTAAGAGCATATTTACGCCTACCGACATATTTGCGCTCCTGAGTATCGCGGTCTTTCCGGAAACCTGCCTTACCCTGTCAAGCTGGGCCTCCGAAAGCCCCGTAGTGCAGAGCACCACCGGGGTCCCTGTCTTTTCCGCATAATCAAGCAGGGCATCCGTTCCTTTCGGAAGCGAAAAATCGATTATGACGTCTGCATCTCCTGTAAAATCATTTATATCCGTGTATACCGGGTAACTATTACGTCCTTCATCAAAAACATCCACTCCGGCAACTATCTCTATATCCGGGTCCTTCTCCGCAAGAGAAGAGATAACCTGCCCCATCCTGCCGTTGCATCCGTTCATCAGAGCTTTTACTGCCACTTTTATCCTCCCAGCCTATTTCAATAATCCGAATCCCCTGAGGGACTCGATCAGTCTCTCACGGTTTTTATCACTCATAGGTACCAGAGGCTTTCTAAGAGGTCCTACCTCCAGTCCCAGGATATTCATGGCTTCCTTAACGGGTATGGGATTGGTCTCACAGAAAAGTGCCTCAACCAGATCCACCTCTGCAAGCTGCATGGTAGCAGCACCGGCAAAGTCTCCGTTAAGCGCCTTCATGCACATATCATGGACATAACGGGGTGCTATATTGGACACTACGGAAATGACTCCCAGTGCTCCAAGTGACATCATGGGAACCGTCATATCGTCATCCCCCGAATATAGCTCTGCATCAGGGCAGATGGAAAGGATCTTTGCCACCTGTGACATGCTGCCGCTCGCTTCCTTTATACCCACGATATTCGGAACATTGTCCACCAGGTACTTAACTGTCTCAGGCTCGATATTGACCCCGGTCCTGCTCTTCACGCTGTAGAGGACTATTGGGATATTTACAGAAGATGCTATCTCGGTGAAGTGTTCTATAAGCCCCTTCTGTGTAGTCTTATTGTAATAAGGAGTGACAGAGAGGATGGCATCTGCCCCAACCTTTTCCGATTCCTGTGAGAGGTATACCGCTGTCCTCGTATTATTGCTTCCGGCTCCGGCCATTACCGGCACTCTGCCCTTGACCTGCTCCACACAGAACTTGATGACAGCCATGTGCTCTTCTTCTGTAAGGCACGCTGCCTCTCCCGTAGTACCACAGACTATGATGCAGTCAGTACCGTTCTGTATCTGGTTTTCTATGATCTCGGCAAACTTCTCATAATTCACATCTCCGTTTTCCTTAAAAGGTGTGATTATGGCTACTCCGGCTCCTTTAAAAATAGACATTTCCGATCCTCCTATGATCTAAAACAACACTGACAACTGATTATAAACCACTGCCAATCATGATGCAACCTCGAGTTCCTGAGCTCCTTGACACCTCGAGTTCCTGAGCTCCTTGACACAACGATTCCCCGAGCCCCTTGTGCAGGGCATACTCGCGCTCAGCGCTCGTAAACATGCCCGAAAAACGTCCACCGGACGTTTTTCCTTCCTGAGCGTTAGCGAAGGATCTCTCATCCGGCTATATGAGATTCTTCGCGTCTCGTCTGCCGACTCGGTCCGTGCTAAACGCGTGACCGATGCCAGATGCGCATAGCGCATCTTAACGGCATTCAAAACATGCCACCGGCATGTTTTGCACCGGCACGCAGCACCGCTCAGAATGACACCGACTTAAGAATGACACCGGCCTAACTATAGTGATCCCTTCCTTAACCTCACTGCCGTGATCCCTTCCTTAACCTCACAGCTTTGTTCCTCTTCCGTAATAAAAAAGGTACTGCTGCATGACACCGTTATAGGGTTTGTATGCATCGAACGGGAATCCTTGCGGGTAATACTTCGATAAAACCCTCTCTATCCACACATCCACGGGGAAAAAGTCAAGTCTGTGGAATCCGAATAAGCATACACAGCTCGCCACCTTCTTTCCCACCCCGTATATCTTCATAAGCTCTGATAAGAGCTCTTCATCATCAAGGCTTTCCATGGCATTGAGATCATGATCGCCTCTTAAAACCCCTTCAGCAGCCTTCATGATATAGGGAGTCCTGTATCCCGTACCGCAGGAACTGATCTCCTCTGCGGAAAGCTTCAGGATATCCTCTGCGGAAGGGAAGCTATAGATCCCCTTTCCGGCTTCCTTAAGAATATGGTGGCTTTGAAGCCATTCCTTCTCTTCTCCTGAAAGAGCTATCTCCTTTCCTGCCTTCATGCATATCTTCCCGATACAGGAACTGATGGCGGGGATACTCTTTCTCTGGGAGATGATAAAGCTTATCAGCATCTCAAAGGTATCCTGTTTTAGTATCCTTATGCCCTTTCCCGCTTCCGCGGCATTATAAAGCACCTTATCCCCGGCTTTTCCCGCGAGGCTTCTGATACCCCGGTAATCCGTATCCATATCCAGATAATCCTGCCAGAAATCCCGGTATTCCTCTTTACTGCAGGACAGGTCAAAGGTCCCTTCATCAAAAGGATCCTCAATAATGAAAAGGACCCTGCCGCCGGCAATTATCCTGTATGCCGCAGAGTCCCCCTCATGGTCTGTTTTCGTCCATCTGAAACACTGACCGCTCTCTGCGGTCTTTACAAGATCCAGATCATCATCAAGCTTTATCTTCATTACCCTGTGCTTTCTCGAGACGGATGGTATCCATCTCTGTTATCTCATCTGCGAGGAAGCATATATCCTCATCTATCTTTATCCCTGTCATAATGATGCCCACATTTTCAGGCTTCACCTGTAAGAGCTCCCTGAAGTCATCTATGGTTAAAAGCCCCGTGTCTATGAGCCCCAGGAATTCATCGAGGATAAGCAGATCACATTCTCCGGTCACAAGGACCTTCTTTGCGAAATTAAATCCGTTCATGATATTCTGCTTTTCCTCCTCCTGCTCTTCCGGAGACAGATCGTCAAATCTTTCGTCCGATTTTTCAAAGGAGAAAAGCTTCAGTTCCGGTTCGAGACGCTTCAGGATATCAAAGTCGCTCCCTATATTTCCCTTCAGAAACTGGATCACCATTACGGTCTTCCCCGTGGTGGCCGCCTTTATGCCCTGTCCGATGGCCGCGCTGGTCTTTCCTTTTCCCGCTCCGCCAAAGATCTCAATAAGACCTCTTTCTTCCATTTCAAAAAACTCCTTACTCCCTAATTTTTCTCAATATCGAAAGAATATGTGGAATCTTAACATGAAGTGGCAATAAAATGCAAATGATAGTATAATATCCGGGTTGGAGGCGTATTGATCATGAAAATACTCATTGCCGGATGCGGCAAAATGGGATCTACCCTGGTTCGCCAGCTTGCTTTCGAAGGGTATGACCTCACCGTTATAGATAATGATACGGACAAGCTGGAAGCCTGTATAGAGTCCTACGACGTTATGGGAGTCCAGGGGAACTGTGCATCCATGGCGGTCCTGAACGAAGCCGGTGTGGCAAATGCCGACCTGTTGATCGCCATGACGGGACAGGACGAGGTAAACCTTCTGTCCTGTGTTACAGCCCACAATATGAATCCGAAAATGAACACCATTTCCCGGATCAAAAATCCTGAATACTCAGGGCAGATCACATCCATGCAGGGCGCTTTCGCTCTTTCCATGGCAGTGAATCCGGATCTGCAGGCGGCAAAGGAGATATCGAGACTCCTCCGTTACCCGGGATTCCTTAAAAGAGATACATTTGCAAAGAGCAATACTGAGATCGTGGAATTAAAGGTCAAGGCCGATTCCGTTCTCAAAGGTCTCGCGCTTTTAAAGATCAATCAGACCCTTAAATGCCAGATCCTAGTTTGTGCAGTCTTAAGGGACGGAAAAGCCATCATCCCTTCCGGTGATTTTGAGTTAAAGGAAAATGACAGGATCTTTGTCACCGGATCAAATGATAACTTGAATATCCTTCTGAAGAACCTGCATATAATCGCCCATAAGGCAAAGTCCGTACTGATAGCCGGAGGAAGCCGGGTGGGTTTTTATCTTACAAAGCTCCTCTTAAATCAGGGTATCTCCGTACAGATAATAGATTCAAAGTCAGGCAGATGCCGGGAGCTTGCAGCTCATTTCCCCAATGCCACCATAGTGGAGGGAGATGCCAGCGACCAGAAGGTTTTAGACAGAGAGGGTATCTCAAAGGCCGATGCCTTTGTATCCCTTACCGGTATAGATGAGACCAACATACTGATGTCTCTATACGCCAACCACATGCAGGTCCCCCAGGTCATCACCAAGGTGGGACGGGCAGAGAACCTGCATATTCTCGATGATCTCTCCGTGGGCAGCATTATTTCGCCCAAAGATCTCGTTACAAATATCATCGTGAGATACGTCCGTGCAAAGAAAAACCAGATCGGCGCGGCTCTTACGATGCACCTTATCGCAGACGGCCACGTTGAGGCCACGGAATTCAGAGTGACCGAGAACACTCTTCACTGCGGCGAAAAGCTAAGGGACATACAGTTAAAGAGTAATGTCCTCATCGCCACCATCAGCCGCAGAGGAAATATCGAGATCCCTTCAGGAGATTCCACCTACCTGGTGGGAGATTCACTTATCATCATTTCCGGAAGCGACATGAAAGTGGAACAGCTTAACGATATTTTTGCGGAGTAGAAATAAAGATGAATTATAAGATGCTTTTCCGCATTTGCGGACGCGTACTTCTTCTGGAAGCAGGCTTTATGGCCCTTCCGTTTATCATATCCCTGTACTATGGTGAGATGTTTTCCGCCGTTGCTTTCGGCGAGAGCCTGCTCATCACCCTCATTACAGGGGCTTTTCTTGTTTTCATAGTTTCCCGCGGAGCGGAAAAGGGGTTTTACGCCAGAGAGGGGCTGGTGGTCACCGGACTCTGCTGGATTATAATGAGTGCTTTCGGGGCCATCCCCTTTGTACTGAATAAAGACATACCCTCTTACATCGATGCGTTTTTTGAAATGGCATCCGGCTTCACCACTACAGGCGCTTCGGTTATCCTGAATGTGGAGGTGATGACCCACGGTACCCTTTTCTGGAGAAACTTCAGTAACTGGATAGGGGGAATGGGAGTCCTGGTTTTTCTCCTCGCCATTTCATCCAGTAAATCCAGGGATTCCGGCTTCACCCTCCATATCCTTAGAGCAGAAAGCCCGGGTCCCAGCGTTGGTAAGATCGTTCCGAAAATGAGGCAGACAGCTCTTATCCTCTACCTTATCTATATCTCCCTTACGATACTGAATACCATTTTCCTCATTGCAGGAGGCATGCCGGTATTTGAATCCGTCTGCCATGCCATGGGTACGGCAGGTACGGGAGGCTTCGGTGTGAAAGCGGACAGCTTCACGGGCTACAGCCCCTATTTACAGAATGTCACCACCGTATTCATGCTTTTATTCGGTGTTAACTTCAGTATCTACTACCTCATCCTCATGAAGAAGCTTAAGGCGGCTTTCTTTGATGAAGAGGTGAAGCTCTATTTCTCAGTGGTCGTCGCTTCAGCTCTTCTCATCGCCTGGAATATACGTGGTCTCTACGGAACCCTTGAAGAGACTCTCAGGGCCTCCTTCTTCCAGGTAGCCAGCATGATAACCACCACAGGCTTTGCAACAGCGGACTTTGATACATGGCCTGTCTTTTCAAAATCCCTTATCCTTTTTCTCATGATAGTGGGAGCCTGTGCCGGAAGTACCGGAGGCGGCATGAAGTGTGCGAGGGTTCTTATCCTCTTAAAGAGTTTAAGGAGAAACATTAAAAAGAATATCCACCCGAGAACCGTGGAAGTAATAGATATCAATGACCGTGAGGTGAGTGAAGACGTGATATCAAATACCAATGCCTATCTCGCCGCATACTTTACCATAGTAGTGCTGCTGGTGATGATACTGTCCCTGGATGGATTCTCCATAGAGACAAATCTCTCTGCGGCATTATGTACCTTCAATAACATAGGTCCCGGACTTGGAAAAGTGGGACCTACGTGTAATTTCTCCGAATACAGTGATCTATCGAAGATAGTATTAAGCTTTGCGATGATAACCGGAAGACTGGAGATCTTCCCCATCCTCTCTCTCTTCAGCAGAAGTACCTGGAAGAAGGTCTGAAGCCTTACTTCTTATTCATACCCGCTCTCTTACGGAGAAGGGGATCCAGTATCCTCTTTCTGATACGGATATTTACAGGTGTAACCTCCAGAAGCTCGTCCTGATCGATAAAGTCAAGGGCCTGCTCCAGTGAGAGCACCACGGGAGGCACCAGTCTCAGAGCCTCGTCCGATGATGAAGTACGGGTATTGGTAAGGTGCTTTGTCTTGCACACATTCACCTCTATATCCTCACTCCTGGGATTGGATCCTATTACCATACCGGAATAAACCTTTGTACCGGGACCGATAAAGAGTGACCCTCTCTCCTGTGCATTGAAGAGTCCGTATGTGACTGCCTCACCTGCTTCATAGGCAATGAGTGAACCTGTCTTTCTATAGGATATATCCCCCTTATAGGGACCGTATCCTGAGAAAATGGTATTGATAATGCCGTTACCCTTTGTATCCGTCATAAACGGTCCTCTGAAGCCTATGAGACCTCTTGAAGGTATATTGAATTCGAGTCTTGTATATCCTCCCGCGATGGAACCCATATTTAGAAGCTCTCCCTTTCTCTCCGAAAGAGATGAGATAACTGTTCCCGAGTACTCATCCGGAACATCAATGTAGGCAGTCTCCATAGGTTCCAGAGTCTTGCCGTTTTCGTCCTTTTTATATATGACCTCTGCCTTACTTACGGCAAATTCGTAGCCTTCACGCCTCATTTCCTCTATGAGTACGGACAAGTGGAGTTCTCCTCTTCCGGACACCTTAAACGTGTCTGTAGACTCCGTTTCCTCCACTCTTAAGGATACGTCTGTATTCAGCTCCTTAAAAAGCCTGTCCTTAATATGGCGGCTGGTGACATACTTGCCTTCCTGCCCTGCAAGAGGTGAATCATTTACGATAAAGTTCATGCTGATGGTGGGATCCGATATCTTCTGGAAGGGGATGGCTTCAGGCTCTCCCTCTGTGCCGCATACCGTATCACCTATCTTTAAGTCTGCGATACCCGATATGGCCACTATCTCTCCGATACCGGCTTCATCCACGTCCACCTTGCCGAGACCCTGGTACTCATACAGCTTACTGATCTTCACCTTTTCGGTACGGCCGGAGTCATGGTGATTTACGATCACTGCTTCCTGATTCACCCTGATCTTACCATTATCTACTTTTCCTACACCGATACGCCCGACGTATTCATTGTAGTCTATGGTGGAGATCAGGATCTGAAGGTTCTTATCAGGATCTCCCTCCGGTGCGGGTATGTAGTCAAGGATAGTGTCAAAAAGGGGCTTCATGTCACTTCCCGGCTGGTCGGGATCCATTGTGGCCACGCCCTCCTTCGCAGATGCGAATACAAAGGGACAGTCGAGCTGCTCATCTGTGGCATCGAGATCCATAAAGAGCTCCAGTACCTCGTCCACCACTTCCTTCGGTCTCGCACCGGGTCTGTCTATCTTATTTACACAGGCTATAACGGGGAGCTTCAGTGAAAGTGCCTTCATAAGGACAAACTTGGTCTGGGGCATTACTCCCTCGAAAGCATCCACCAGGAGCACCACTCCGTTTACCATCTTAAGTATCCGCTCAACCTCTCCTCCGAAATCCGCGTGTCCGGGGGTATCGATGATATTTATCTTTGTATCCTTGTACATGACAGCGGTATTCTTGGAAAGGATGGTGATACCCCTTTCTCTCTCGATATCATTACTGTCCATCACCCTTTCCCTGACTTCCTGATTCTCCCTGAATATGCCGCTCTGTCTTAAAAGGGCATCCACAAGGGTGGTCTTTCCGTGGTCAACGTGGGCTATTATCGCTATGTTTCTGATATCTTCTCTTGATCTAACCATTTTTCTTCACTCCATTTTTTACAGCAAACCGCATAATAATATCACAAAAGAATTCAGGAATCAATCCAGGGCACTCCCTATCCTGATATTTGTGATGGCACACTGATCTCCGGTGAGTGAAACATATAATTCCGGAGCTTCCTTCAGGATCCTGGTGGTATTACGGAGATAGATACCCTGGTTATGGGTGGTGCATGGTGTGAAAGCTTATCTTAAGTCCGTCCTTAACCGGTCCTCCTGTAATCGCCGTGAATGCCTCCCGTTTTTTCCAGGAGCCTTATATCAGTTAAAACGATATCCCTCTGAACCGACTTGCACATATCATATACTGTCATGGCGGCAACAGAAACGGCGGTTATAGCCTCCATTTCCACTCCTGTCCTTCCGGAACAGGTGATCTCCGCTTCGATCTCAACAGCGCAGTCTTTTTCATTGAGGTGAAGCCTTAGATCGGCGCCGTCGATTATCACGGGATGACACATGGGTATGAGATCCGGTGTTCTCTTAGCTCCCATGATACCTGCTATCTGGGCAACCGTCAGTACATCTCCCTTTTTGATCCCGGAATTCCTGATAAGGTTAAAGGTGTTCTGATTGATCAGAACCCTGGCACCGGCTCTGGCAGTGCGGCGTGTTATATCCTTTTCGGAAACAGTCACCATCCTGGCGTTTCCTTCGCTGTCAAAGTGGGTAAGCTCCGTATTCCCGGTAAAGCCTTCTTCATTCATCTTTTTATTCTCTCCGAGATACTTTTCCGCTATCCAGGCGGCAAGGGACTCTGCATCATCCCTGTGAAATACAGGTATACTCTCTTCCCCCCTGAAGTATGGCGGATCATCCGTGACTATAGCTTCATAGTCGCTAACGGGACAGGGAAGCTCATATCCTCTCTGCTTTAATGCGATCCCTATCTTTTTAATATCTGCATATTTATAGCCTTCAATAAGGACTATATCGCTATCCGTACATTCGGAAAGCGTGTCATTTAGAGATCTGGGGCTATTGCTGATCCTGGCACTTTTAGATCCGGAGGATATAAAAACCTCATCTGCTCCGGCTTCACGGAACCTGTAAGAATCCTTCCCCTCTTTATCGATCTCGAAATCATGGGCGTCATGCTTTATAACTGATACCCTGAGTCCCTGACTCTTTAATATCCTTATGAGTTTTTCCACAAGGGTTGTTTTTCCACTTCCCGAATATCCGGAAAACCCCAGTACCGCTGGTCTTATCATCTGTCTCACTTAGCTTTCGTTAAACTCGTGACTGTCTCTGCAGGACTGTCTATTCCGGACTGTCTCTACTGGACAGCCCCCGTCACAGGATTTACGGGAGGCTCCACTGCCGGGATCTCCTCTCCCGGGTCAGCTCCCTCTTCACCCATACCTGCCGTACTGTTCATGGCACCGTTCAATGCTGAAAGGTCCGTGGTAGGCGTGGGAGTAAGTCCCAGAGCTGCCGTGATCTCGGGGGTATGAGGACAGGTTCCAAGCTCCGGTGAAGCCGTACCTATGATCTTAAACGGGCAGGAATCCAGCGCCTTAAGTCCGGTAGCGCTGCAGATATAGGTCATTCCCGAGTGATTATATGTACAGGGCTCGGAAGGCACGTTATCCGCATCAAAGTACTCGCTGTAGGCACTTCCGTCAGCGGTACATACCCCGTCCACAGCCAGCATCCCGGACTTATTGCAGGCGATCTTGGTAACGATGCCCTCAGGAGTAATGAATTCCTTCCTGGGAAGATCCTCATGGATCTTTTCCATAACGCCTCTCCACATGGTACGTGCGAGACGCTGCTGGTCTTTGGTGGTTAAGTCCACATTATTGTCAAATCCTGCCCAGGTGGTGCAGGTATAGTAAGGCGTAAATCCCGAGAACCATACGTCATTTTCGTCCGAGGTGGTTCCCGTCTTTCCGGCAATCGGCTGGGTCCCGAAATTCACGGATGCACCGGTTCCCTTTGTCACAACATCTTCCATGGCGCTGGTCAGGAGAAAGGCTGTGGTAGGCTTAATGGCTTCGTGGGTCTCAGGCTCATTGGTAAGAAGGACATTCCCGTCGTGATCCAGTATCTTCGTATAGAAGACCGGCTGGATATAAACGCCCTGATTCGCTATGGACGCATAGGCTGCATTCAGCTCGATATTTTTGACACCGTCGGTTATGCCTCCGAGAGCCAGTGTCTGGGTAATATCCGAAAATACCCTTCCGTCATCTGTAACTCTCTTATCCACCAGAGTGGTAAAGCCGAATCTCAGCAGATAATCAAATCCCAGCTGCGGCGTAATGTCCGTAAGCGTCTTTACTGTTACTATGTTCAGTGACTGCTCTATCCCGTATCTCAGTGTACATATACCCTTGTATCCACTGTACCAGTTGGAAACAGGCCGTCCGTTTGCGTAGTTAAAAGGTTCGTCCACCTGGGTGCTGGCAAGAGTCTTCAGTCCGCTGTCAAGAGCCGGCGCATAGGTGGAGACCACCTTAAAAGTAGACCCCGGCTGCCTTAAGGTATCTGTCGCCCTGTTAAGGGTGAGGCTCGCTTCCTTCTTTCCGCGTCCTCCCACAATGGCCTTTACATAGCCCGTGGACTGATCCGCAACCGTTACGGATATCTGGGGCTGGGGTGCAGTGGAGAAGGACTCCGATACAAAGGTATTTCCTTCGGCTATGATGGAAGCCTTATAGGCATCCGCAGCTTCCCTCGCCTCCTCCGTACTGTCAAAAAGCCTGTTTTTATTGTATCCGTTATCGGCAAGCCACAGAGCCATCATCTCGGATGAGTAGTTCTGGTATTCTCCGTCACTCTTTTCCATGGTGAGCTCATAATCCAACAGATACTTGGTGCCTGCGGGATAATTCTCTTCATTTCCCGTAAAATCATCGCAGATCTTCTGTATCTTCGGATCCTGGGTGGCGTAGATACTCAGTCCGCCGGAATAGAGCTGATTGTATGCCTGGGTCTCGGTGTATCCCAGCTTCTCCACAAAGTCAGACAGTATCTGCTTTGTAAGGGCATCCACAAAGTATGAGTTTATGGTGCTGGTCTTATTCTGCTCGTTAACTGTTCTGATCCTCGAATACACATCATCATTAACGGCTTCTTCATAGGCTGCCTTGGTGATATAACCCTGGGCGAGCATGTTACGGAGGACCTTCATCCTTCTCTCCGCATTATTCTCAGGATGTGATATGGGGTTATACTTTGAAGGATTCTGGGTGATACCTGCAATGACCGCATCCTCGGAGAGATTAAGGTCTGAAACGTTCTTATTGAAGTAGCGGAGTGATGCAGCCTGGACACCCAGTGTATTCTGTCCCAGGTTAATGGTGTTTAAGTAGAGCTCCAGAATGGAATCCTTTGTCACGTCATCCTGCTTTTCGAGCTCAACAGCCAGATACTGCTCCTGGATCTTTCTCCGGAGCTTTTCCATAAAGGATGACTCTTTTGTCCACTCGGTAAATACATTATTCTTGATGAGCTGCTGGGTAATGGTACTGGCTCCCTGGGAGAAATCCCTGCTCTTTATACCGGTGACTCCCGCACGGATGATACCCTTGATATCAATACCGTTATGCTCATAGAACCGCTCGTCCTCTATGGCTACAAAGGCATGCTGGAGATCAAGAGGGATCTTGTCTATGGTCTGGTATATCCTGTTGGAGTCCGCTGCTACCAGCTTTGTCAGCTGGTTTCCGTCAGAATCATATACCGTTGATGAATAGCCTGACGGCCGGATATCCTTATTATTGATCTCGGGCGCCGATGCCATAACTCCCTTCATGGCACCAAAAAAGCCTGCGGCGCCGATCACCCCTGCGGATATCATCCCAAAGATGGAGAGCGTCACAAACGCAACCAGTATCATATGTAAAAACTTTGGCCCTTTTGCGCTAAGTTCCCTTGAGCGCTTTGCAGTGCCGTATTTTCCGAAATTCATAGCTATTAATTATAACTAAAAAAGCCTTATGAAGCAAGTTTCGGACATTCAGTCCGGGAAATAAGTCCCGGATTTGTTTCAGATAGTAAATGATCAGGTCACAGGATATGGTATAATGCCAAAAACAGAAAAGCTCACTAAAAGAAACGGAGGCCCGGTATAGGGAATGGAAAAGCGTACGAAAAA
>Ga0310691_10003778_pt1 | contig 17737 bp, 24 predicted proteins | sample 176DNAGHGlowgp2_FD_203887 | JGI IMG/M metagenome (GOLD analysis project Ga0310691, IMG submission 203887) | Sheep rumen microbial communities from Palmerston North, Manawatu-Wanganui, New Zealand - 1766 DNA GHGlow gp2 (v2) (version 2) | ecosystem: Host-associated > Mammals > Digestive system >...
GGCCCACGCAAGGTACGAGCTTGACGATATGGACTCCGAGCACGTACTGAAAATCATCGGCCTCTACAGGGAAAGCATGGAAAAGGCCCTCGAACAGCGCAGGGAAGCCCTGAAGACCCTCCCGGGCTTCTTCGACGAGTGCCTCGCGTTGGCCAACCGAATCAAGGAGATGAAGAAGACTAACGAGGGCCTCGACTACTTCTACGGCTTCATCTGCGAGGTGGCACAGAAGTCCTATATGTACGAGGACAACTAGAAATTTTTTTTCATATTACCATAGACAGCTCCAAAGGGAGGCGCCACGGGCGCCTCCCTTTTCCTATCCCGGGCGAAGACCGGCGAGCTCCCGGCCGCCCGGCGGGCATCCATATAGTCCACCCGGGTAGCTCATGGGGGGCTACGGGGAGGCTCCCCGGGGGAATACCGGGTATGCGGGTGGCAATCAATATCCCGCAAAGGAGCTACCGTGTTCACCCGTGTACTTACCGAGGAGGGCAAGCGCATCCTCAAGGCGCTCAACGCTACGGAAGCGGACTTCGAGGAAACCGACTGCTACCTCGCATAAAAATTTTTTTATTTAATTTTCAAAGGAGCTACCTACCATGAATATCAACACTCTAGAACGCCTGAAAGAACAGGTGACCCCCGCCGGGAACGGCGACAAGTCCGCCTACCAAGTCCTCACGGAATCAATCGCCTTTGCCCTGCTTGCGGCATCCCCGAACATCGACACGGATTTCCACGGGGAATACAACGAGGAAACCGGCGGGTTCGACCTCGACTTCACCTATATGGGCTACCCGGGCAAGTTCAGGGTCTACCCGCCGGGCCACCCGGACGGAATAAATATTTTTATCCGGCACCCGTCCGACACCGTATGCTTCGGCGTTGCCGATGTAAAGTCCATTGACGGGATTGCTGAAGCGCTCTCCGTGGCCAAGAACCGTGCAGACAAGGACTACCACACGGGGAACCCCGTGGAGCTGAAGCTCAAGAAGAACAGCGTATTCGTCATCTCCGACACGGCCCTGCTCGAACACTTCAGGCCGACCTATACCGCTTGGCGTGACGCTTGGACAAAGTGCGCTGATTACGGCGACACCTACGAAGAGGGCAAGACAAGCCTTGTCCAAGTCATCAGGGCTGTGGACAACACGCCCACGCCGGAAGAGTGCCACGACTACGCAAAGCAATACATCGGAATCGACTGCTATGTCGAACTCGCCGATGTCACCCTCCGGCTCCTCAAGCAGATTCAGGATGTCGTGCCTAACGCAATCGTCTTTATGGAGGATAACAAATGGGGGATGTACTTCGGAGTACCCTCGCGTGGCCTCACGAAGCGAACCCTTACGCCAGACGGCGCAAAGGTGGTCGCCGACCTTGGCGGTGACGGGTGCTTCTCGGACGAATACTTCTTTAACTCCATCAGCAACCGCACGGGCTGGCCCCTGCCTATCAGCGACAAGCCCCGAAGATTATTAACCAATAGATAGCACGAAGATTATTAACCATAGATAGCTCCAGGGGGCGCCGCAGGCGCCCCCTTTTTGCTGTCTGAAGCATGCGATTCCCGGCCGGGCGCATGGAACTCCCCGTAGTCCACCCGGGTAGCTCATGAGGGGCTACGGGCGGAACCAAGCGGGATATACCGTATATGGAAAGAGCCGGGTCTCCCTGCCCGGCGCCCCGTGGTGGCCCTACCGCAACACTCACACACACAGATTGGCACGGGTCTCCACGGGGAACTGTTTTAACTGTCAAAGGAGCATCTATGATTCTCACCAAGTTCAGCGTCAGCGGTCTCGCAGGTCAGAGCGAGATTATCGCAAAGGGTACGAAACAGGACATCATTGACTGCGTGTCAAAGCTCGCGGAAAACAACAAGTCCATCGAACCGGATTTTGTTATCGAGAAAGACGGAACGGTGTACCGTGACGATATGCGGTTCACGACTCTTATCGCAGGCATCAAAGCAGGCATGGTAACCGGCTTCCGCATCGAGAGCGGGGCCGATGATGGCGTCTACTCCATCCTCGACCCGGATGCCCCCGTGAAGCCCCTGTTCACGCAGGAAGAAACCATCAAGTCCATCAAGGGGGACAAATACGATGCATACGCCAAGACGATTCAGGACCGCTTCGCCAGCCTGATGAGAGACGCCGAGTGCCTCGGCCTTGAACTAGCCTATTTCTCTACCGATTGTGACGGGGTGCATCTCGTTGCCATCCCAACGAACATCAAGCTTACCGATAAGAAGCCGGATGTCATCCGCTCCATTGAAACAATCGACCTCGTGAAAGACCTCCCCTATATCGACCGCGACAAGGTGATTACCCTCTACATGGGCGAGGGCGGGAGCGACCGCTTCTGCCACCTGAAATAATTTTTTAATATACCATAGGTTCCAATCAACAAGCCCCCGGCCTCTCCCCGGGGGCTTTCCTGTACCCCCGCCGTCATCCCGGGCGCAACCGGCGGGCCACCCGCTAACCACCGGGTAATCTCATGGGGAGCCACGGGCGGGGCCACCCGGGAGATACCGGGGGTGAACCAATGGAGGCATATCTATGTACGCGCTTATCGAACACGAATCTTTCGCCCAAGACCACAAGGAACTCAAGGCCGGAATCCTCGCCGTGGGCAACTTCGGCGGAATCGCAAAGGCAATCGGAGATACCGTCAAGAAAGACTACTCCGGCTACGACCTCAGCAACATCGACGGGCACCTCGTAGAACCCGAAGAGGTGGAAACCCTTGCGCTCTCGAAGAAGCTCACCTGCATCAACGTGAACAACGACTCGCAGACCATCCTTACCATCGTGGAACTCCCGATGCCGAAGACGCGCCAGTACATGGTCGCACAGGCCGACACCGATGACGAGGGGCGCAACCCGAGCGTGTCGCTGTTCTCGGACAGTGACGGCAACACCAACATCTACGCCTCGTCCGAGGAAGCCCGCGAGGAAATCGCAAAGGAAATCGAGCGTATCGCACAGGACGAGGAAATCGAACACTCCGATGTGAGCTTCGGCAACCCGCAGTTCGAGGATGACCCCGAAAAGGACTTCTATACCAATGTCCTGAAGCGCATGCCCGCCGAGACAGGCGAGACGGCATCCGTCAATATGCCCGGCGGTTCCACCCGGACGTTCACAATCATCGACTTCCTCGCGTAGCCCCAACCGGCTACCCGGGTTCCCCATGGGACGCCACAGGCGCCCCTCCCGGGGCTATACGGCAAACAGTTAAAACCTTTACCTTTAAGGAGCTACCTATATGGAAAACAAGAAACTTCACCCGAAATACGAAACGGGGAAACTCGGCCTTTCCCGTGACGAACTCAAGGCCGAAAGGGGTAAAATCGAGGAGGCCGTCTGCGCCCGTAGCGTAGACGAGGAAGGAAACCACCCGGACATCGCCTACACTTGGTTCTGCACCCCGCAGGAAGTCCACCGCCTCCGCGTAATCGACGCAATGGAAATGGCAAACTGTTGCCTCTGCTACGGCTACGGGTGGGAGAAATATGGTTCAAACTATCTGTTGCCGGACGATACGACCAACCCCAAAATCAGCGAGGAACTGAAGCAGGCCTACGCGCTGACCCTTGAGGAACTCGATGCGGTCTACAAGGCGCAAGAGGAACGCATCAGCCACGCCAACATCAAGACGAACGTATTTACCGACTCCGAGGGTTGCTCGTACAACTCCATCGACTGGGACGTTAAGTAAGTTTATTTTTACAAATATTTTTCGCTTACATATACCCAAACCCGGAATTATTTTGTAAATTTACTTTTGTAAAACAAAACAATCCATATCTATATGATTTTAAGAGCATACAAATATAGAATATACCCAACCAAGGGACAAAAGTTGCTTCTGGCGAAGCACTTTGGATGCTCTCGTTTCATATACAACTATGGACTCGAACAAAAAATTAAATCATATAAGGAGACCGGCAAAGCCATTTCTCGCTATGCAATCCAATCTTTACTCCCTAAGTTAAAGGCCAATGATAGCACAAAATGGCTAAATGATGTCAATTCGCAAACCCTGCAATCAGCGCTGAAACAATTAGAAAATGCATTTAAACATTTCTATATCAAGCACAATAAGTTTCCACGCTTCAAATCAAAGCATGCAGGCAAGCAATCATTTCAAATACCGCAAAATGTTAAAATTGACTTTTCTAACGGAAGATTAACGCTTCCTAAATTTTCCGATACCATCACTTGCCATTATACCCGACAATTCACAGGAAAAATCAAAACTTGCACCATAACGAAAACCCCGACCAATAAATATTTCATCGCCATTCTTGTAGAAGAAAATGGCGAACTACCCATTCGCAAGCCGATAGACGAGAACAAAGCAATCGGCATTGATTTGGGAATAAAGACATTTGCAACCCTTAGCAATGGAATAGAGATTAAAAATCCAAAATACATGCGGAAGACTATTAAAAGGCTAAAACATATTAGCCGTTCTCTTTCTCGAAAGCAAATGGGAAGCGCCCGCCGGAATAAAACCCGACTACTACTAGCCAAGTTATATGAAAAAGTTACCAATCAGCGAACCGATTTTCTTCATAAAACCACCAAATGGCTAGTTGATAACTACGATACTATATGCTTAGAAACGCTAAAACCTAAAAATATGGCAAAGAACCCATATCTTGCATTAGACATATATGACCTAAGCATAGGCGAGTTCAACCATCTTATTGAATATAAATCCAAATGGGCTGGTAAAAATGTCATCCATATTGGCCAATACGAACCATCTTCCAAAATGTGCTCTTGTGGCTACACCAACCACAACCTTACGTTATCAGAGCGAAATTGGAAATGCCCATCTTGTGGAATAACAAACAACCGTGACTTGCTCGCCGCCAAAAATATTAAACGATTTGCACTTGAGCATCACAATACGGTACGGACATCCGAAATTTACGCCAAGGACAATATGAATCCTCGTTTGAGTTCAACCTTGGAAGCCATCACTTCAATAAGCGCATGACAGTCCGATACTTCCATAGTTCCTGAGTTTCAATACTTCCATAGGTTCCTAATAACAAGCCCCCGGCCTCTCCCCGGGGGCTTTCCTGTACCCCCGCCGTCATCCCGGGAACCCCCAGAGAACCTCCAGACGGCACATCCTATCCACCCGGTTCCCCATGGGGAGCCACACGCGGGGCTACCCGGGAGATATTTGTGATAACTAAAGGAGACCTAGCTATGGAAGAACAGACCAATACCCCCATCGTCAAGATTACAAAGATTTTCCCACCCAACAAGGAATCCGTCAAGAAGTGCCGTGTATCAGCCCACGGGGACATCGAGTGCTGGTTCACGGTAAACGGCGTGAAGTATGTGCTTCACTACAACCCCAAGCTCGCGGGCTACGATGGCATGCCTGCGGAAGCACGGGAGAACTGCAAGATTTACCGCGAAACCGACGGCAAGACGTTCAACTGTACTACACAGTATGCAATACCGGGTATGCCAAAGGTGAGCGCCTATGGAGATTCCACGGACGACTATTTCGGAATAAACAAGGCGGTTGATTCCTTCATGAACCCGACCGAGCAGATGCTCCTCGATACCTTCATCAGCCCGTTCGTAAAGGATTACGACATCGCATCGTTCAAGCCGACTACCGAAGCGGATGTTTTTTGGAACGGCCTCACGGCAACCGAAAAGGAAGCTGTAGTCGCTATGGTCAAGGCAGTACGCGTAATCGCAAAACAGCCCTAGACTTTCCACCCGGGAACACCCGAGCTTCCCCATCATATCCACCCGGTTCCCCATGGGGAGCCACACGCGGGGCTACCCGGGAGATACCACGGGTGAACCCGAATAACCATCCAAAGGAGCTAACATCATGGCCAACACAGAAAACTTCCCCAACACGGGCAATAAGAAGACCCGCCACCGCAGATACGACAGGTGCTACACGGAACTGCTCCGCCTCCTCACGAAGCACAGGTTCCGCTTCACCGTGGAACCGCTCAAGGAACCCGTCAAGTTCGAGGACAAAGAGGGCAAGTGGAACAAGAGGAAGCACGAGTACGAATATACCACCTACCTGCTCGACACCCGCATCGCCATCGATGACGGAAGCCTCCATAAACAGATTGTCGTGTACATCGCCCCGAACATCGACGCCCTCGTGGACCCGGGCGCAGATACCGGGGAGTTCATGGATGCACAGGAGGTCACCGTGTGGGCCTACAATGTACTCCGCGACAAGGAAATGGAGTACGGAACCCTCTAAAAATATTTTTTATTTTATTTTTTGAAAAAGGAGCTACACTTATGAACGCACTCGCTACACTTCTCACCACATATCAGTCAATCCCGAACGCCGACCGTGAAAATCCGACCCGCCGTCAGGAACTCCTCTCGGTTCTCCAGTCCGTAATCGGCAAGCAGGACGACCTCGTGTCCGTCGGCGTAAACCTGATGTTCGGGACGACGCTCCAATTTATGCTTTATTTCAAGCCGAGCTGGCTCGCCGACACCGAACACGAAGCCCGTATCGACTTCTATGTAGACAAGAAAGAATACCGCGTACGCGGGGTCATCGTGGACGATGCAGATACCCTGCTTTCCGAATGGGGGGACACCGAACGCGAAGACTCCGGGTTCGATATCAAGGAATTCCCGGACTACACCACGCCAATCTACGCTACCCTCTTACGGCTCAAGCACATGTACAAGAACAGATTCACCGCCACCCTCAAGAATAACGACACCGACCTCGCCCACGCGGTAGAAGTCTCGGCCCTTATCAAGCCCCACATCGATGCCATCAAGGAACTTTGCGCGAAGAACTGCGTGAACCTGTGGATTGACACGGACCTCAACTCCACGCATTCCCTGTTCGTACTCCCGGAGAGTGCCAACATCGATACCGACATCCATCAGCCTCTTGCCGAAATCAAGGAGGACAAGGTTCCGACGTTCGACCTCGCCCTCCACGCGTTCAACTCCTATTACGACCACTTCGTCTACCCCGAAAAGAACAAGGAACTCTAGAACGGCTAAACTTTTGCTATATTTGTAACAAAAAGGAATATAGATATGGCAGAAGAACAGTCAGCCCCCGAACAGAACACCCCGGCGCCCCCGCCGATTCCCCAACAGGCCATCGACGGAATCGCCCAATGCCTGAACACCATCAGGCAATTCGAGGAGTACTACAAGGTAAAGCTCGTCGCACAGGACACCACCGAGGAAATCAAGTTCAGGGTCATCCCGGACGCACTCAAGATTGAAGCCCCGTGGCTCAACATGAACAAAAACGCCCCCACGTTCCCGTGGGAATCGATGCCCGAACTCGACTTCACCGCCCAACGCTACGACGATTCCCTAGAACTTTTCAAGAAATAAATCCAATCTGCGTCATAACAGTTGGCCTCCTCGCCCCCGGGTTAGCCCCCGGGGGTTTTCTTGTCCGCCCCGGCGTCCGCCTGCTCCCGGCCGGTCGCCATATATCACCCACCGGGTAGCTCCATGGGGGGCTACGCGCGAGGCCACCCGGGAGATACCCGGAGCGGAACCAAAGGAGCTAGACCTATGAAACCCAAGAAACCGTCCAAGAAGCTTATCAAGGCAAGCGCGACAGCCCTCGTACGGAACTTCACCCACTACATCCTGCCGACATACAGGCCGTGGGAACTCCGGCACGAACTAGGACAGCTCGTCCGCCTCGCGGTACTCCGCAATGGCCCGCTCGAACACTACGAACACCACACTTGGCCTTACAACAGGGACGCCATCAGGGACTCCCTCGAAGCATGCGGGGTAGCACACCAGACAGCACAGCGCGTAGGCAACATCGCGCTCGCCATCGCCAACGACCGCGAACACTACCGGGCGGGCTACAGCATCAGGCTAGGCCGTTACATCCACGGCAGGTACCCGTCGCGGACAGTCGTAGCGCAAATCCTCGAACTCACGCTTGAGTTCATCGCGGACCCCCTCTCGAACTACGCGAAGATTCCCTACTGCTCCCTCAAGCGGGCCTCCGGCAACGGAACCCACGACTTCGCCATATTCGCCTCCCCGGCCTACGGAATCCATGACTACAACCATACGGAGGTCAGGCTCGACACCCAGCTCGCGAAACAGGCGTTCGAGACCGCGATGAAGCTCGCCAAGAAAGTCTACGAACGGGCCAAGCTGAAGCAGACCGCGTAAACCCAATCTTTCGCTATATTTGGCATAGGGGCCACACCCGGGAACACCCCCGGATGCCCCCGAAGGAGAACCCATGTCAGCAATATGGCCCACCACAGCAAACCCTCCCGCCAAAATCGACACCTGCTACGGAGACCCCGGCTACCACCGGAAGTCCGAGACAGCAGGCACACGCCACGCCTGCAAGTTCTGCAAGAGGCCCACCTACCGCTCCGTCGCCCACATCTATGTGTGTTCCGACTGCGAGCGGGAACACAAGGCGGAACTTCCCGACCCGTGGAACCCCGCCTATGTAAACAGGTGACCACCCGGGTTCCCCATGGGGCGCCACGGGAGGAGCCACCCGGGATATACCACGGATGCCCCTCGGGGCACCCAACCTAACCTAAAGGAGCTAACCATTATGGCAAACGAAACAGAAACCAAGACTGAAACCACCGAAACCGAAGACAAGAAGTTCAACGCCGGCTCGATAAGCGACCTCGGCTCCGCCATCGGGAACTTCATCCCCACCTACAAGAAGTTCGCACGGAACTGCCGTCAGGCACTCAGCTCGTGCCTCCACTTCTACTCCTGCGGAAAGTTCGCCATAGACCCCGCATCGACGTTCTCTATGGACGAACCCGAATCCTCGCAGTCCGAGGCGTTCATCGGGTGGTTCCCCGTCTACACCGTCAAGGCCATGGATGGCAAGAAGTACAGGGACCAATACACCGACTACGCCATCAAGATGGAAATCATGCCCGGCGAACGCCCGAAAGTCACCGCGGCAAACAACTCGACAGGCGACGACATTTCCGGCGACTTCTCCGAAGAGACGTTCAAGGCCATCGCCGAGTTCATCAAGTAACCTACCACGTAGCCCCATGGGGCGCCACGCGTGGCTCCGTCCGGGGCATACCGGGACCGCCCCTCGGGGGAACAACAAAAATCTTTCAAAAACATCATATAGGAGACAACAACCATGACATCACTCGTCAGAAAGCTCATCTACATCGTGGCAATCGCGGTAGTACTCACGTTCATCGCGAACATCGTCCTCATCGCGCTCGGCAAGGCCACACCGACCACCATCGTCGAAACCGCCGTCACGGCACTCCTCGTATTCTTCTTCGCGGGAGACTACCTCCGCCGTGCGGTATCGGGCATCGGGTTCCCGGGCGCCACCCCCCATGTAGCCCCGCAGGCGACACCCGGAGCCACCCGTGACGATTCCGACTACGAAGAACTCAAGGAGAAGTTCGGCGACCTCGAATCCGAACTCGAAGACGCCAAGTCCAAGATTGACTCGCAGGCGGAAGAAATCACCGACCTCAAGGACACCATCGAGCAGGCCGACAGCGCCGTAAAGGAATCCTGCAAGAAAATCGACGACTTCCTCGACAACGAATCGGTGACTCTCGACAGCAACATCTACCCGGACTGCTTCGTTCCAAAAATCTACGAACACGGCCCGGACGGAAAGCTCGTGCATTCCTATGACCTCCCGCCCGAAGCCGACCGCGACTCCGCATACGCGGCCATCGCCGCCTCCATCGAGGCCCGTCGCAACGAGGGCAATCCCCTCAACGACCCGGTAGGCTTCATCGCGGACGCTTTCTCCGCCAAGTCTTTCGCGGACAACCTCGGGGCGGACAACACCTAACCCCCATTAGCACCCCGGGGTCCTCCACAGGGGATTCCCGGATGCTAATAAAATTTAACTAAGTATAATTATATCTAGTATTGAAAATATCTAGATATTTAACTACATTTAATAATGCCTAGTTTGATATGCCGACCGTGTTAAGGCTCTTCAGAAATGAAGTAGGACTAGGCAAGTCATCCGTATTGTTTGATGCATATTAGGTATATCGCGTAGATACGGTTGTCTAAATGCCGTTACGGCCTACTCAGCAATGAGCAAGGTAGGAAATCACATAGGTCTACCCAGTTGTAGATTTAAGTAGGTTTCAGCTAACGGTAGCGCCCCTGCCCTCCCCGGCCAGGGGTTATTTTTTATTTTTCAATTTCCCTGTCCCAAAACCGCACCCGGCCGTCCCGCGGTTCCTATATGTTCCCCACCGGGTAGCTCCATGAGGCGCCACGCGTGGCCCCGTCCGGTTCTCCCACGTAGCCCCTCCGTACTGCACACATGTTCACCCACTTAGCCCCGGCTAATTCCCCATAGGCGGGAGGGTCCCTCGGAGCCTCTTGGGTGCCACTTGGGGGACACTTGGGAGCCACTTGGGGGACATCCGGGTTGTTAGACGGGGCTAACTCGGGTTGAGAGCGTGGGGATTCGCGGGTTGAACCTGTCGTTGAACACGGGTTTAACCCCCCGTAGCCCCGCGTAACCCCCACTGCACATCCGGGCAGACCCACTGCACACCCGTACAGGTAGCCCCTCTGCGCCCCGTAGGTCCTCCCCCGTGGCACCCCGCGTTCGCCCGCTTGAGGGGGTGTCTGTGGCCGGGGTGGGGTACCTGCGGGGGAGTACCCCCCGTAGGGAGCCGGGAAACGGGGCGCGTAGCCCCTGTAGCGTCTCTAGGGTATAAGGGGGAGGGTCTGCATCTGCGGTGGATTCTGGGGCCGTTTCCGTGCTTCCGTGCGTACGGTGGGGGCTGTGGGATTTTATTTTTATTTTTTGATATTCGCCCGGGTAGCCCTATGGGATTCCCTGTGTATTCCCCTATGTCGTTCCCCCGTGTAGCCCCATTGTATCAGACTGAAGAATCTCCCCTGTAGCCCCGTGTAGTTACCCGGGTAGCTCATGGGTGGCCACGGGTTGGCCCTATGAGGGCATAACAGGTACAGGAAAATTTTTTATCTGCTAGGAGGCATATATGGATATAAAGGCTATAGAATCGGCGCTTGAACAGGCGAAGAGTTCGGGGGTGGCCAGGGTCAGCTACATCATCCCGGGCAAGATGTCATCGGCGGGCAGGGGCGAGGACAGGGCATCCAACATGGAGGAAATCGACCTGTGCCTCACGGGCTACCCGTTCGGCAAGGGCGAGAGGGGCGACATCGAGGAATCCCTCGCGGCGCTGGACCCGCCGGGGAAGCTTGAGGACTACCTCGACAGCTACCGTACGGACGGGGAGAGCGGGATAGTGACATTCACGCTCCGGCACCTTTCCGTGGACTACCGCAAATCCCGCATCATCAATGCGGACAACAAGGAGCACTGCTACTTTGAAGTCCCCGAGGAGGAAATGCGCCCGAAGAACAAGACCACGGAAATCGTGACATTCCACCGGGAGGATTCCGGCGCGGTATATGAGCGCCACATCGAGAAATCGTGGTTCGGTGTCATCCACGACAGGATATTGCCCAGCCTCTCCATTCCGGCGGAGTACGTCAGGAGTATCGTGTACTAGGGCTACCCGGGTAGCCCATGGGGAGCCACGGGGGGACACGACCGGGGCATAACGGGAGAGGAAAGATAAACAAGCAATTTGGAGATACATCTTATGGCAAACAAGAAGACTACAATCACCCCATCTGAATCCATCGAAACGAAAGCCGGAAAGAATAGCAATCTGCACTTGGCAAAGGACGCCAAGCTAGATGAATTTTACACCTTATTGGACACCGTAGAAGAGGAACTTCGGCATTACCGCCCGCACTTCAAAAATAAGGTCGTTCTGTGTAACTGTGACGACCCGGAATTTTCCAACTTCTTCCGTTACTTCGGAATCAACTTCTCTTTTCTTGGCCTCAAGAAACTCATTGCCACCCACTTCAACCCGGATGGGAGTTCATACGCCCTTATCGTGGACAAAGAACTAGATGTGAACGGGGATGGCACCATCGACATCAAGGACGCCCGACGAATTGACCTTACCGGCAATGGCGATTTCCGCTCCCCCGAATGCATTGCTTACCTTAACGAGTGCGATATTGTCTGCACAAATGTTCCGTTCTCCCTTGCTAGAGACTTCCTCTCGGTAGTCAAAAAAGCCAAAAAACATTTTTTGTTCATTGGCAATGTAAATATGATTACCTACAAGGATTTCTTCGAGGAAATCAAGAATAACCGCATGTGGCTCGGATGTAGCGGTCTTAACAGAAACACTTGGTTCCGCGTTCCCCACCGTGAGGAATACCGCAAGGCCACCGCCGGACACTTCAAGATTGAAAACGGCGAATGGTACCGCAAGTTGAGAACCATCGCTTGGTTCACCAATTTGAGTCATGCTAGACGAAACATCCCGCTCGACCTCGTTGGCTCCGAGTACTCCCCGGAGAAGTACCCAAAGTACGACGAGTACGACGCCATCGAAGTGTCCAAAGTTAGCGACATTCCCGATGGGTATAAGGGCGTTATGGGTGTCCCAGTGACATTCCTAGACCGCTATTGCCCCGAGCAGTTCGAGATTCTCGGCATCGACCGATATGTTGATGATAACCCAAAGCCCGGACATCGGTTCCACTTGAACGGAGTCGAAGTGTACGCCCGTATTCTTATCAAAGCCAAGTAGGTCGCCCGGGATTCCCACTCGTTCTACCGGATTCCTCATGGGCCGCCACGGGCGGTCCCTGGAGGGCTATATAGTAGACAAGGGGAAAGAACCCCGCGATACAGGAGATACAGATATGTCACTTTCTATGAACATCAACAACCAAATCGTGGTCATCGGGGACCTCAAGGAATTTGACGACGACCCGTTAAACGGAGCCTATGTCGTCCTCGACCGCCATCTTTACCGAATCAAGACCATCATCCGCCCCCCGTTTCAGCGAGAGTTCATCTACGACATCGAGCGTCAGCGCAAGGTCATCGACACCATCCTGCACGGCTACCCGCTGAACATCATCTACTTCTCGTCCTGCCCGGACGGAACGTGGGAAGTTCTTGACGGTCAGCAGCGCATTCTCTCCATCCTCCACTTCATCAAGGGGGACTACTCCATCGTTTGGAACGGCGAGACCTACTACTACCACAACCTCCCGAGCGCACTCAAGGACCGCTTCAACAGCTATCCGCTCTTGGTATATCTCTGCGAGGGAAACGAATCGGACAAGTTGAGCTGGTTTTCCCGAATCAACATTCAGGGAATTGTCCTTAACGACCAAGAACTTATCAATGCGACCTATCACGGCCCGTTCATTTCCGACGCCCGTCTGATGTTCGCCAAGCCGAACTGCCGCTCCCTCAAGGTAGCCCAAATCGGCGGAAAAATGTTCATTTCCGGCAACCCGATGCGACAGGACATCCTAGAAACGGCTCTCTCTTGGGCTTCCTACGCCGAAAATATTTCAATCAAGGACTATGTGGCCCGCCATCAGCACGACGAAAACGCGGACGCGCTTTGGGAATATTTTGCAAAAGTCTGCAAGTGGGTTAAAGAAAAATTTACATTTTTCCGCAAGGAAATGACCTCGGTCAAGTGGGGCGTTTTGTACCACCAATACAAGAACGACATCCGCACGGCAGAAGAAATCGAAGCCGAAGTCAGCGACCGCATGAAAGATGATGAAATCACCCGCAAGGCCGGCATCTACGAATTTATTTTTTCTCGTGACGAAAGGGTGCTTTCCCTCCGCAAGTTCAGCGACACGCAGAAGCGTACCGCCTACGAAAAGCAGGGACACCGTTGCGCCCATTGCGGAGAAGTATTCCCCATCGAGTCGCTTCAGGCAGACCATGTTCTCGCTTGGAGCAAAGGGGGCAAGACGACTCCCGACAATCTCCAGCTCCTCTGCGCGAAGTGCAACAATAGCAAGAGCGACAAGTGATACCATTGTATCTCCCCTAATAGGGCGCCTACGGGCGCCCTTCTTTTTGCCCCGGATGCGATTCCACCCTGCGTAGCTACCCGGGAATCCCATGGAGCGCCACGGGCGGTCCCCGCGGGGACATACGGGAAGAGGAAACAGGAATCTTTTAACTGCTAGGAGGCATATATGCAACTGAAGTACAGCGAATGCATCGAGGACAAGACTTTCGTGATGACGGACGACGACTACGAGCGAATCGCCGGGCGTTGGCCGTGGAAGATGAAGTGCTACTCCCGCGAGGTCGATGGCGCGAAGATGGAGTACGACGAACCCCACCGCTACGGGGTGGAGCTTACCGCGCTCTACAAGGGCGGGGTGGAGTTCCAGGGACATACCGCCAAGACCCGCACGGCCTGCAATGTGTTGCGGGACTGCTTCTCCGTGGCGGTGACCATCGGTGACACGACCCGCACGACCTACTACTCGGATGAGGTCGAGGCAATCGACTACACCCTCAAGGTAATCGCGCTCGCGAAAGCGTAAACGGAAATTTACAAATTAGCGGAGGCTAACATTATGGACCAAGCGGCATGCTTGAAAATCATCAGACTAGCAAAAAAGGCTACCGGGATGGTAAGACTCGTCTACGAGGGCGAGGACGGAAATACCATCAGCACCTTGCTCTACCTGTCCAAGTACCCGGACTCGGACTCCGCGAACTACGCGGTGAAAATCCTCAAGTCGAAGGACAAGAAGCCCGAGGACTTTCTCGACAAGGTTTTCGTAGGTAAGGGGTACCTCCTCGTCAGCCTCGGTAAAGTTCTGTTTACCGGGACGAGCACCGGCGACTACTGCATCCACGGGTGGTACTTGGACAAGAACGGCATTTCCAAGACGGGGTACATCCGCAGGGACCGCTTCGGGACATTCCCGGACGGCAAGCCGGAGTACAACCGCGCAATACCTTTCGAGCGCATCATCAGCGTAGGGTTCTAGGCTACCCGGGAACCCCATGGGTGGCCACGGGCGGCTCCTTTGGGGCCATACGGGGAGAGGAAAGGAAAACTATTCAAAGGAGATTCAGCTATGGCAAATGATATCAGAGGCTTGAGATTCGAGCGCGACCGTGATTTTTCGGAAGAGCCGTACAAGATTTTCGTCGATACCGTGGCGATGTTCCGCGGAGCCTGGGTAACCGTCAGCAAGCACTACACCCGGGAGCTTGAGCATGGGAACCTGCGCGGGCGCGTCTACGGGGCTTTCTACACCGTGACAATCAGGCTCGCGGACGGCGACCTCGTTACTTTCGTGGAACAGGGGAAGGACCCCGGCACGGGCGCACCCGTCGGAATGTCCGACGCGGACTTCGAGTTCAACTACCGCGGGGTCGTCCTGCACCTCCACCTGAAGAACGAGGGCGAGGACGGAAAGGACATCTACAAGCACAAGTACACCGCCTATGTCAGCCTGCACAGCAACGGCACGGAAATCATCGCTGACATCGCGCCGAGCCGACTGAAATTCAAGGACGGCACGGACGGGAAGCCGATTACTTTCGGGGTGAACGCTAACCTGTGGCCGATGGGCAAGGCCCCGTCATGCCACGAAATCCTTGAGGCGTGGCCGGCATATCCACTCTCGACGACGGCATCATCGCTCATTTAATAAATAATTTTTTACAAAAAGAGGTTTTGACTATGGCAAGGGCAAAGAAAGAAGACACCGTGGAACAGCTCTACGACTACTCCATCACCGTTCCCGTCGCGAGCGCCTACAAGCGCAAGCAGGTCTACGACGCGATGCGCGGGTTCTCCAGTTGCGAAATCAGCAGTCCGGACGGGGGAACCCTCAAAATCAAGTTCTTCGGGCTTACGGAGTCCGCCTGCGACCTGCGCCGTGCAGTCCTCCTCAACCGGACCAAGCACCGCCCGGGAACTCCCCGTAATTGGGAATACGAGCGTACCCCCGTGAGGTTCCGCGTGGAAGACAGCGTGTTCTCCGTGGTCTCCCGCAACGGTCAGTTGAGCGTGGAGCTGTATGCAAGTACCCGGGTGGCTCATGAGGGGCCACAGGAGGGTACGCCGGGGGCATATCCCGACAGGAAGCCCGCCGAAAAGGTTAGCGGGCGCAAAAAGTAAGAACTCAACGGAGGCAACAGATTATGGCAAAGCAGACACACATCCTTAACAACGGCGACGACATCCTCGAAATCGAGCTTGACGGTAGCGACAAGGCCACGGCGGTATTCAAGCGCGCCGACCCGAACATCTACTCGGAACGCAATTTCACGGTAACGAGGGACGCGGGCGACCCGATGGAACTCCTCAAGGACATCCAGGAGCAGTTCTGCTTCGCGGACGAGCCGGAGTTCCCCAACAGCGGATGGGAAGCCCCGTGAACCACGACGCGAGGGCAATCATGACCGGGGTGGCATTGGCCTGCGGTTCGCTTGACGACGGCTTCAACGAGGCCAACGAAACGCTCCGCGAGGACTGCTTCGGAAAATAATTTTTTCAATTTCCGGGGTGCGGTTACCGGGCTGTGGTTACAGGGATTCCCTGAAAGACGGATTATGTTCCCCGAGTGACCCCGATGGCCCGCATCCCATTTTTTCCTTTGGAGGCAACTATGGCAAAGAACATCGGATATTACAATGACCCCGTGGACATCAAGGAGCTTGCGGACAAGACCCCCGCGCAAATCGTGAGGCACCACCTCAAGAAGCTCGGCTGCTTCTTCAACGCGGGCGACCCCGACTACGCCCCGATTAGGGGACTTCGCCCCGTGACTGTGAGCGGTAAGAAGTGGTACGTGAAAAAGACCATCGACCGCAAGCACATCGAGGACGGGGACAACTTCATCGACATCTTCTTGGAACCGCCCGCGAAGCCCAGACTCCCGCGCATCAGGCGCGTACTGCATTGGGAACGCTCCACGGACAACGGCAAGCTGGAGATTACCGACGGCAAGGTTACAAAGGTCTGCCGTCTGCAAAAGTCCGTAGAGGACGAAGTAACCTACATCTACATCACTTTCAGGCGCAAGCGCTACGAGATAAAAATCAAGCGCGACCAATTTAAGCCTACATTCACGCTCAAGCCGTGGTAGGGCTACCCGGATTCCCCATGGAGCGCCACGGGCGTCTCCTTTGGGGCTATACGGGGATAGGAAAGGAACTCAACAGGCAAGGAGGCCTATAATGAACGAATCTGTTACAGCATTCAGCAAGACACCGGGAACCGCAATCGGAACCGCCTACCGCGACATCATCCGCCGTGCAGCCAAAGAATGTAGCTGGCTCAAGGACGGTTGCCGCGCATACGACATCGACATCGACGGAAAGACCGTCAGCATCAGCACACTCTTCGAGAACCTTATCGGTATCATCCTCCCGGAAGCCTATGTAGGCAACGCCCGCTTCGGGGTGGACAACGACACTTGGTTCGCCTCGTGCGACATCGTGTATGTCCCCGGCTTGGCAATCAAGGACTTCGATGACCTCGGAATCCAGGCGTCTCCCGCGAACGAAATCGAGTTCAGCATTGACGGGGTGGACGACGACCCGAAGATTCACCTGCGCGTGGGCAAGAACCTCGTAAGGGAGGGCGGACCCAGCTATGTGCGTATGTACCCGGAAGACCTCGGCACCCTGCGCGAAACCCTCTTGACCCACTTCAACTTCTATCCGTTGCTCCACAGGGAAAACGGTAAATAATTTTTTTACGGAGGCGACTATGACAACAGAATACGCACCATCGACAGGCAAGCGCGGAATCTGTTTCCGCGAGTTTTACAGGACTTTAATATACCCGGCGGTCTGCATC
>Ga0310691_10003779_pt1 | contig 17722 bp, 14 predicted proteins | sample 176DNAGHGlowgp2_FD_203887 | JGI IMG/M metagenome (GOLD analysis project Ga0310691, IMG submission 203887) | Sheep rumen microbial communities from Palmerston North, Manawatu-Wanganui, New Zealand - 1766 DNA GHGlow gp2 (v2) (version 2) | ecosystem: Host-associated > Mammals > Digestive system >...
GTGCGAGGCCATCAGTTCCGGCGTTTCGTCGTATTCACCCAGCTGGTTGGGCAGTCCGGCGTTAGGGTAAGCGCTAATATAAATAGGTTCGCGCGCAAGAGTGTTGTGTTGGTCGGCCAAGCGGCGAAGTTCGCGCAGATGGGGTAGCATCTCTTCAGCGCCGAAGGAACAGTTCAGTCCGATGCTGAGTAGTGGCGCGTGGCTGACGGAGATGAAGAAGGCTTCTAAGGTCTGTCCGCTCAGCAGGCGGCCGGCGCGGTCGCTGACGGTGGCGCTGAGCATGAGGGGCAGCGCGTGTCCGGTCTCTTGCATCGCAACGTCGGCTGCATAGAGGGCGGCCTTGGCATTCAGGGTGTCAAAGACCGTCTCGATGAGCAGCGCATCTACGCCGCCATCGATGAGGGCGGTCATCTGTTCCGTGTAGGTGTCAACGAGTTCGTCGAAGGTGATGGCACGGAGAGCCGGGTCGTTGATGTCGGGGCTCATTGACAGCGATTTGTTCGTGGGGCCGACAGAGCCGACGACGAAGGGGCGGGGAGGACACTCCGCTGATGCGGAGGGCATTGCGGCAGCTGCAGCTTCGTGGGCGATGCGGGCTGCGGCAAGGTTGATATCGCGAACGAGATGCTCACAACCGTAGTCGGCGAGCGAGATACGCTGGGCGTTGAAGGTGTTGGTGGTGATGATGTCCGCGCCGGCTGCGAGATAGCGACGATGGATGTCGGCGATGACATCGGGGCGGGTGAGACACAGCAGATCGTTGTTACCTGCTTGTTGTCCGGGCAGGTCGTAGTCGCCGCGATAGTCCGCTTCGCCGAGGCGATAGGACTGAATCATTGTTCCCATGGCGCCATCGAGAATCAGGGGGCGTCGCTGGGAGAGGGCTTCGCGGAGGGCGGAGGGCTGAGATGCGTGGGATGGGGTAGGGTGTGTCGTGTTCATGGGGGCTGTCTGTCACCCGAAAGCGGAACTTTCGGGCGCACTAATAGTTGTGCTTGAAGTGGCGGTCAATGTCGCGGCGGTCCTCCTTCTCTTTCAGCGTCTCGCGCTTGTCGTAGGCATGCTTGCCTCGGGCCAGATAGATATCGAGCTTGGCGCGTCCGTTCTCGTCGATGAATAGGAGTGTGGGCACAATGGTGAAGCCAGGGCTCTTGGTGGCGTTCTGCAGGCGGTGAATCTCACGGCGGTTCAGCAGCAGCTTGCGGTCGCGGCGGGCAGCGTGGTTGTTGTAGGTGCCATAGAAATATTGTGAGATGTTCATGTTCTTGACCCACATCTCGCCGCTGATGATGACACAGTAAGCATCTACCAGGCTGGCTTTTCCCAGGCGGATGCTCTTGATTTCCGTGCCTGTCAACACCAATCCGGCGGTGTATTTCTCCATCAAGTAGTAGTCGAACTCCGCTTTTCGGTTCTTGATGTTGATGGTCTTTTGCTTCTCTTTTGCCATTGTTTCATGAAAGAAGCCCAGCCCTTTGTGGACCGGGCTCCTGTATGGGTTAAAGCCGTGTGCAGAATGACGGAGCGCTTTAGAAGGGCTGTTCGTCGGCTCGGCGCTTGTGGTTGTAGGCTACCATCTTAATGGCAGTGACGGCACATTCCGTTCCCTTATTGCCCAGGACACCGCCTGTTCGTGCCTCTGCCTGTTCGGGCGTGTTGCAGGTGAGCAGTCCGTAGATGACCGGAATGCCGCCTTTCGCGTTCAGTTCAGCCAGGCCCTGGGTTGTACCTTGACAGATGTAGTCGAAGTGGGGCGTGTCGCCACGAATGACACAGCCGATGGCGATGATGGCATCAACCGGCATATTGCGGCTCATCCACGCAGCACCATAGACCAGCTCGAAGCTGCCGGGCACGTGCTTGACCTCGATGTCCTCGTCGGTCACACCGTGTGTCTTCAGCGTCTCGATAGCTGCCTCCGCCATCGCGTAGGTATAGCGGTCGTTCCAGTCAGCCACGACAATGCCGAAGCGCATTCCCTTGGTGGAGGGGATGGTGGCGGGGTCATAGTCCGAGAGATGGTGGAAAGCGGTAGCCATTCTTAATGATGATTGATGAACGGTGATTGATGAATATTACTTGCTGACGCGTTCGATATATTTGTCAATCTCCTGGTAAGCCATGGAGTTGACATACTCCTTCTTGATCTGCTGGTAGAGAGCCAGAGCCTTCTCGGGCTGACCTTCTGCCTCGTAGAGCTCACCGGCCTGTAGCAGGAAGGTGGGTGTGAGGCTGTCGCTGTCAGCGAGCTTTGCAGCCTTCAGGAGTGTCTTGATGGCTTTCTCATTGTCGCCCAGGTTGACATACACGTTGCCGAGAGCGCCAAGCGCTGCGGGGGAGATGACGGCGTCATCCTGCAGGTCGAAGTCCTCGAGCATATCGGCAGCCTCCTGCCACTTCTCTGTCTGGGCGTAGCAGATGCCGGCATAGAGCTTGGCGAGGTTGGCAGCGTCCGTGCAGCCGTAGTCGTCGATGACCTTCAGCAGGCCGATGCAGCCCTGACCGTCGCCGTTCAGTGCCTTGTCGTAGTTGTCAGCCTGGAAGTAGGTCTCGCAGCGGAACAGCGCCTCATTGGCCTTCTGTGCGCGGGGCTTGCTGACGAACTGCACATAGCAGATGATGGCGGCAGCCACTACGATGATGCAGCAGATGCCATACACGATGTGCTTCTTGTACTTGTCGATGAATGCTTCGGTCTTGGTCACGGCCTCGATGTTCTCGGGAGCCACATTTTTCTGTTGATTCTTTGCCATTGTTATTGTATGTTTTGTGATTATTTCGGATTCACGCAGGCGCGACGCCTGCAAAAAGCGCGGCAAAAGTAGTTAAAATCTTCGGGATGCTCAACTTTTTACGGCATTATTTCTCGTTTTACGGCATTATTTAACTACCTTTGCACCGTTTTAGCGTTGAAAACGCCAGGAATAATGGTCCTTCATCAGCTTTCCATACTCCACTATAAGAATATTGAGCAGGCAGACCTCACGCTGTCGGCCAAGATGAACTGTTTCATCGGGCAGAACGGCGAGGGCAAGACGAACCTGCTGGACGCCATCTATTTCTTGTCGCTCTGCAAGAGCTCCACGGGCGCTGCTGACACCACCTGCATCCGGCACGATGCCGACTTTGCCGTGCTGCAGGGGCACTACGAGCACGACGACGGTACGCCCGAGGAAATCTATCTCGGCATGAAGCGCGGCGTGAAGAAGCAGCTGAAGCGCAACAAGAAACCCTACAAGCGCCTTGCGGAGCACATCGGCCTGATACCCCTTGTGATGGTGTCGCCCATGGACAGCCAGCTCATCAGCGGAGGCAGCGAGGAGCGTCGCCGCTTCATGGACGTCGTCATCTCGCAGACCGACCGCCGCTACCTCGACGCCCTCATGAGCTACAACAAAGCCCTGCAACAGCGCAATGCCCTGCTCAAGATGGAGGAGCCCGCGCCCGACCCCGACCTGCTGGCGCTGTGGGAAGAGGAGATGGCGCGCTACGGACAGCAAGTCTATGAGGCCCGCGCCCGCTACGTGGATGCCTTCACCCCCATCTTCCAGCAAATCTACGCCCATGTCAGCCTGGACAAAGAACAGGTGGCCCTCCGCTATGTCTCTCACGCCCAGCGCGGCCCGCTCCTCGACATCATCCGGCGCGACCGTGCCAAGGACCTCGTCATGGGCTACTCGCTCCACGGCATCCACAAGGACGACCTTGAGATGACCCTCGGCGGCTTCCCCATCAAGCGCGAAGGCTCGCAGGGCCAGAACAAAACCTATCTCATCGCCCTGAAGCTGGCGCAGTTCGACTTCCTGCGGCGCACAGGCAGCAAGACCACGCCCCTGCTCCTCTTGGACGACATCTTCGACAAGCTCGACGCCAGCCGCGTGGAGCAGATTGTGCGCCTCGTCTCGGGCGACAGCTTCGGGCAGATCTTCATCACCGACACCAACCGCGACCATCTCGACCGCATCCTGGCACAGATGGGCGGCGATTACCGATTGTTCCACGTCAGCCAGGGGAGGATAGAAGAATGAGACGACAGAAAGCAGAAGCCGTGGGCCTTATCGTGCAGCAGTTCCTGCGTGAGGAAGGCCTGGAGACCCCCTACAACGAGTACCGCCTCATCGAGGCGTGGCCAGAGGTGATGGGCCCAGGTGTGGCGCGCCATACCTCCGACCTGCAAATCCGCAACCGCGTCCTCTATGTCCATCTCACCAGCTCCGTCCTGCGTGCCGAGCTGATGGCCGGCCGCGCCATGCTTGTCCGTCGCCTCAATGAGCACGTCGGCGCTCAGGTCATCGAGCGGATAGTGCTGAGATAATCAAGAAACTAATTAAAGAAACTATCAAATAGAAACATTCATTTTATCAACTAACTACAAACTTTATTAACTATGAGAAAAAGACTACATCTTTTTGCAGCAGCCCTGCTGATGTCGTTAGCAGGTTTTGCTCAGGACGAGACACTCCCCGTCCACACCAAGGCCCTCAACTCAGTTATCGCAGATGCTGAGGCCATCGTGGCAAGTGAAGACTACACCGAAGGCAAGACAGCGTTGCAGGAAGCAATCACAACCGCAACAAGCGGAATCACTGAACTGGCAAATGACGCTGCGGTTCGTGACGCTATCGTCACGCTGCAGGCAGCGATTGACCAATTCCTTTTGGACAACGAGGACGGAGGTCGCATTGCCGATGCTACGGCAAAGGTGACAAACCCGTCCTTTGACAAGGATGCTAACAATTCCAAGACCGTTACCGGTTGGGTGGTGAACAACTTCAAACAGAACCGACGCTCCGTCAGCTATCCTGGAACCAGTTCGACATCAATGGTAAATTTTATTGAGCAGTGGGCGAATGCTACGGCTTTGTCGGGCAGTGGCGATATTCACCAAGTGCTTAGCGGTCTGCCCGCAGGCCATTATCGTCTGACAGCTGATATCCTGACTGTCAGTCAGAAGACTGCAGATCTTGTGGATCTGGAAGGCGTTCAGTTATATGCCAACGAGAGCATCCGCGAAATAGGTCTCTCTGGTACTGCCGATCAGACACAAGCCGTCACCTATAGCGTGGACGTCGTTATTGCCGAAAGCGAGGATTTGACCATCGGTTTCCGCTTTGACAACACCAATATCAACTGGCTCGGATGGGACAACATCAAGCTCTCCTTCATCGGTGACGCCGAAGCGTATCAGGCACAGCAGGATGCTGAGCTGCTGGCCGCTGCCAAAGCTACCCTCTCTGCCAATATCGAAGCAGCCAAAGCGTTGATAGACGCGAACCACCCCCTCTATAACGCGGAGCTGAATACTGCTATCGAATCTGCCACCGCAGCGTTAGAGGCCGAAACCATCGATGATGTGCAGGCTGCTACTGACGATTTGGCAAAGGAAGTGAATTTATTTAACGACTTTAATAAGTCTTATGTCAATTTCCTGGCTGCAATCGAAAAGGCTCAGGCCCTGTTGGCAGATGAGTCATATACCCAGGGGCGCGCAGATCTCGAAACAGCCATTTCTGCTGCGCAGGCTGCCTTACCAGAAGGTGTGCAGTACCCCGTGGGGAGTGCTGAGAATTTCTATAAAGAAGCACGCGCGACATTGGAAGTGGCACAGAGCCAGTTCCTCGTGGCCAACGCCAGCTATCAACATCCCGCCAACGTCATCACCAATGGTGGAATGTCCAATACCAATGGATGGGATATTCTCGTGCCTGGAGCAAACCCGGGCCTGCATATCAACGCGAGTGGCAATGTGGAGAACTTCTCCAAGCCTTTCATGGAGTGTTGGGTCAACAACACCAACTATGGTCAGGAGAACTATGCCAAGCAGACGATAGATGTACTGCCCGACGGCACTCCATTGCCCGCAGGTTACTATGTCCTGAAAGCTGCCTGCTTGGCCACGCGTCAGGATCAGACTTCCTTAGAAGTGAGCGGTGTCACACTGCGCATCGGCGATGAGAGCGTGAATGTACACACTGCCAATGGCGTAGCTAACATCTATACAATCGGTTACGAGCAGGCAACAGCAGGTGATCCCATCACCTTCGGACTCTTCATTGACGCAGAGACCGATGCCAACTGGATAGCATGGGATGAAGTGGAACTGCAATATGTTGGCGACAAGGATGCATATCTGGCCGAATACACCAAGGCCATACTGGGCGAAAGCCTTTCTAAATTGCAGGCCGAGGTAGATAAAGTGCAACAGATGCTGACTACTGTGGACGTCACAGATGCAGATATCGATGACCTCAATTCTGCTCTTGAGAATGCTCAGGATTTGCTTGACAATCCGCTGTCGGCAACCATCGAGTCCCTGGAAGAAGCGCTCGATTATCTGGTGGATAGCGAGGCAACCTTCTCTCTCAGTGGTGCCAAGCCCATCAACGGCAACTTCTTTGACTTCACATCGTTAATTACGAATCCGAACTTCGACATCGCTGATGCATCTGGATGGCAAACGGCAGAGCCGACAGCAGTGGATGGAATGGTACTTCCCAGCGGCACAGACTGCGCCTATTGGTGGTTCGGCGGTAGTACAACCATGAGTTTACTACAGGATTTCCGGCAGACCATTGCAAATATGCCCGCAGGCAACTATCTCCTTGATGTCAATGCATCGATCCGTCTGGACATGACCTATTCCACTAGCGGCTACACAGAAGAGAACAAGTACAATAACTACACCCGTTGTCAGGTGTATGCCAACGAAAAAACCGCCGACGTCCATCCCTTCTTCTATGAAGATGAGGCCAAAGGACTCACCCTCGAGAGCATGTTGGCCATGACAAACGACTACGACTATCGCCACGGCAACGGTACGCTGATTAATGATATGTTGAAGGCCTCAGGGCTCTTCCACGTACTGGTCCCCTTCACACTTGAAGAACGCGGCGACATCACCATGGGCTTCCTCGTAGAACTGCCTAAGCGGAATGGTCAGATGCCTTTCATCGACAGTTTCGCATTGACCTTCTATGGCGACCAGGATGTTGCTGAAGCTACAGGCATCAAGACAATTCGCAATGCACAAGGCACCATTCAGAAGGCCGATACGCCCATCTATAACCTCGCTGGCCAACGCCTGCTGAAGTTGCAGAAGGGCATCAATATTGTGAACGGTAAAAAGGTGGTGGTGAAGTAAACCCACACACAGCATTCCCGTGTCCTATGCATGGGAAACCAATAAGAGCGCAGGCATCCGATTGGAAGCCCGCGCTCTTAATTGCAGAAGAGTAAGGTCCGCCAAAAACAAGTTCATCCCGTCTGTTGGATAAAGATGGGGTAAGGAGACGATTAGTGGTCAGGCGATGACAGCGTGCACGGTGAGGTCGTGGGGCTCGGTGGGGAGGTCGGCAAGGAGCTGGAAGTGCCAGCAGAGGCCGATGAGGTAGGGGGAAGGCTCACCCCCTGGCCTCCTTAACCCCGTCGGCATAGGAGTTATGCCTCCCCTCATCGGGCACGGATGGCCCAAGGGCAATCCTCTTAAGGCCCTCTTCGCTTTCAAAGAGGGGGAGAGGGAAGAGGAGAGGGATTGGGGGAAATGGGCGAGGAGGCGGTCGTAGTAGCCGCGGCCACGGCCGAGACGACGGCCGTCGGGGGTGAAGGCGACACCGGGGATGACGGCGAGGTCGATGGCGGCATAGTCGGTGATGGGGGCTCCCGTGGGCTCTAAGATGTGGAAGGCACCTTCGCGGAGGGCGTCGGGAGTGGGCAGGAAGCGGAGCTCGAGGTCGTCGCCCACGACAACGGGCAGCAGGACGCGCTTGCCTGCGGACAGGGCTTCGGTGATGAGGTCGTGTGTCGCGACCTCATCGGGCAGGGAGTGGTAGAGGAGGACGGTGTGGGCGTGCTGCCATTGTGGGGTGGCCACGAGCTTGGCAGTCACCTGGCGCGACAGCAGCGCCCGCTCCTCTGCTGAGCAGGCTGCCTTGCGGCGACGAATCTCCTGTCGGACTTCAGACTTGGTCATGTGAACACTCTTTTTTCTCACAACGAATTTCACGAATTATACGAATTCTTCTTTGCAAATAGCAACACAACGACAGAATATAATTCGTGAAATTCGTGTAATTCGTTGTCTTAAAAATTATTCCTCGCTGGGCAGCGTAGGCACGGATTCGCCTGCTTCGAAGAGCCGCATTGAGCGTTGGATGACTTCGTCCGTCTTGCTGAGATACTGCAGTCGCCACTGTTGGTCTTGGGCATTGTAGATGATGTTCGAGAAGAGCGAGCGCTCAAAGAGGGGTGCGCTGCGTTGTAGCATCAGGTTGCGGCGCTTGAGGCCGTGTTCCTCGCCGTAGCGTGCAAACTTCTCCAGCAGGTTCTGGCGCTTGAGCCAGCTTTCCATCTCGGTGACGTTCTTCATGCGCTGGAGCTGAGCGCGGTTCTGGTCGTTGAAGAGGTAGGCGTATTGAATCACGAGGCCGCTGAACAGCGCTTCCTTGTAGTAGCTTGTGTAGAGTGTCGTGTCCTCGGGCACGAAGATGTCGGGCATAATACCGCCGCCGCCATAGACGGTGCGTCCGATGCGGGTCTTGTACTCGGGGCCGTCCTGGTGGATGCTGTCGGCGGAGAAGAACTCGCCGCGCTCGTAGCGGGCCATCAGGTCGTTCTCATACTCCTCGCCCTTGCCTTTTTCGTAGGGCTTCTGAATGCAGCGGCCCGAGGGCGTGTAGTAGCGTGCTACGGTGAGGCGCACGACACTGCCGTCCTTGAACTCAATGGGTTGCTGCACAAGGCCTTTGCCGAACGAACGGCGACCGATGATCGTGCCGCGGTCGTTGTCCTGAATGGCGCCGGCGAAGATCTCCGAGGCGGAGGCCGAGCCCTCGTCCACCAGCACAATCAGCGGCAGATGCTGGAAGGTGCCGCGGCCGTCGGTGCGATACTCCTCGCGCGGCGACTTGCGGCCTTCGGTATAGACCACCAGCTGTCCGCCCGGCAGGAACTCGTTGACCATCATGATGGCCGTCTGCATATAGCCGCCGCGGTTGCCGCGCAGGTCGATGACGAGGTTTTTCATGCCACGCACATTCAGCTGCGCCAGTGCCGTCAGCATCTCGGGGTAGGTGTTCTCGCCGAAGCTCTCGATGGAGATGTAGCCGGTGTGCTTGTCGAGCATGAAGTAGCTATCTACACTCTCCACGGGCACCTCGCCGCGCACGACGGTGATGGTCAGCGGTTTCTTATGCCCGTGACGCACGATGGTGAGCTTCACCTTCGAGTCCTTGGGGCCACGCAGGCGCTTCATGATGTCGCGGTTCTCCATGCCGATGAGTGTGCTGTCGTCGGCAGCGATGATTCGGTCTCCAGCCAGTACGCCGACTTTCTCCGACGGGCCGCCCTTGATGACGTTCATCACGTTGACGGTGTCCTTCTGCACCGTGAAGCGCACACCGATGCCTGAGAAGCTGCCTTTGAGTTCCTCTGTACTCTCCTCGGCATCCGAAGCGCTAATGTAGCTGGAGTGGGGGTCGAGCTCCGAGAGGATCGTGGGCATCGCCTCCTCGACGAGGTCGTTGACGTTGATGGTATCGACATAGTTGTTGTCGATGATCTGCAACAGGTAGTTCAGCTTGTTGCTACCTGTGTTGATGATATTCAGTCGGTTGCCCGAAAAGTGGTTGGCATAGAACAGGCCGATGCCAATGCCAAGAATGACGGCAATGGCCAACAACAGCGGGACGAGACGTGACTTGGTGTTCATTTCTTGAAAAGTGAAAAATGAAGGAATGAAAAGTGAAAAATATGATTTTCCTTGAACTCTTGAACCTTTGAACTCTTTAACCGCTAACCGTTAAACGTACCCCTCAATCGGCAAGTGCTCCACATCGATGCCGGCACGCTGGAGCAGGTCGATGCCGTCGTGCAGGCGGTAGTCACGGGCATACACCACGCGGCGGATGCCGGATTGGATGATGAGCTTCGAGCACTCGATGCAGGGCGAGTCCGTCACATAGAGCGTGGCGCCCTCAGAGTTGTTGCCTGAGCGGGCGATTTTCGTGATGGCATTGGCCTCGGCGTGAAGGACATAGGGCTTGGTGACGCCGTTCTCCTCACACACGTTCTCGAAGCCCGAGGGTGTGCCGTTGTAGCCGTCGCTGATGATCATCTTATCCTTGACAATCAGCGCGCCCACTTGTCTGCGGACGCAGTAGCTGTTCTCGCTCCATATGCGAGCCATGCGTAGATAGCGCTTATCTAAGATAGACCCACCCCTGGCCCCTCCCGTTAGGGAGGAAGAAGGCTGGTGTGTTGTATGGTCTTTATTATCCATGTTGGTTAAATTGTTTTCTATGAATAAATGAATAAAGGTGTTTATCTTCCACTCCGCAGGCACTCCCCTCCATTACGGGAGGGGTCGGGGGTGGGTCTTTTTATTCCATTCCGCTTGAGGAGCGCATTAATGGTCGGCTCCTGGCCGCGGAAGCGTTTGTAAAGGGTCATGGGGTGCTCGGTGCCGCCTCGCGAGAGGATGCAGTCGCGGAAGCGCTGGGCGGTCTCGCGGTTGAAGATGCCGTCGTGCTTGAAGACCGAGAAGGCGTCGGCATCGAGCACCTCGGCCCATTTGTAGCTGTAGTAGCCGGCTGCATAGCCGCCCGACATGATATGGCTGAACTGCACCGTCATGCAGGTGCCGGGTACCTCGTCGAACAGCAGTGCACACTTCCACGCCTCGCGCTCAAAGGCCTGGACGTCAGCCGTGAAGGGCTCCGTGAGCGTGTAGTAAGCCATATCCAGCAGCCCGAAGCTCACCTGGCGGATGCAGGCGTAGGCCACGTTGAAGTTGCGGCTGTCGATGATGCGTTGTATCAGGTCGGCGGGCATCGGCTCGCCTGTCTCGTAGTGGGCGGCGAAGGTGTTCAGGAAGTCGGGCTCGACGGCGAAGTTCTCCATCAGCTGCGAGGGCAGCTCCACGAAGTCCCAATAGACGCTGGTGCCCGAGAGGCTGGCGAAGCGCGTGTTGGCGAAGATGCCGTGCAGCGCGTGCCCGAACTCGTGCAGGAAGGTCTCTACCTCGCCCAGCGTCAGCAGGGCGGGCTTCGTCTCGGTGGGCTTGGTGAAGTTCATCACCAGCGAGACATGCGGGCGGCTGTTCTTCCACAGCGACGGGTCTTTCGGGTCGGGGCAGTTGTCTTCGGGCCCAATCCATTGCTCTTTGAAGCTGGTCATCCAGGCGCCGCTCTGCTTGCCCTTGCGGGGGAAGAAGTCGGTGTAGAGGACAGCCAGGAAGCTGCCGTCCTGATCCAGAACCTCGTAGGCCTGCACGTCAGGGTGATAGACGGGGATGTCCTTGTTCTCTCGGAAGGTGATGCCGTAGAGGCGCGTGGCGAGGCCGAAGACACCTTCCTTCACGCGCGAGAGCTGCAGATAGGGGCGTGTCATCTCGGCATCGATATTGAAGCGCTCCATCTTCAGCTTGTGGCCGTAGTAGGAGAAATCCCAGGGCTTCAGCTCGAAGTCTGCGCCTTCCAGCTTGCGCGCAATGGCTTCTATCTCAGCCACTTCCTTGCGTGCGGGCTCCATGTAGGCTTCCAGAAGCTGGTCCAGCAGGCGATAGACATTGTCGGCCGTTTCAGCCATCCGCTCCTTGAGCACATAGTCGGCAAAGGTCTTGTAGCCCAGCAGCTGTGCGTGCTCGCGGCGCAGGTTCACGAGCTGTCGGACGATTGCCTCGTTGCTGAGCTCGCCGTCGCCCACGCAGAGCGTGTTCTTGGCCATATACATCTGGCGGCGCAGCTCGCGGTTGTCGGCATAGGTCAGGAAGGGACCGTACGAAGGAGCGTGGAGCGTGAAGAGCCAACCCTCCTTGCCATTTTCCTTGGCGGCCAGGGCAGCGGCATCACGTGCGGAGTCGGGGAGTCCGGCGAGGTCGGCCTCGTCGGTGATATGGAGCTGATAGGCGTTGGTGGCCTTCAGGTTGTTCTGTGAGAACTGCAGGGTCAGGAGTGCCATCTGCTGGTTCATCTCGCGCAGACGCGCCTGGCCTGCCTCGTCCAGCGCGGCGCCGGCACGGATGAAGCCCTCGTAGGACTTCTCCAGCAGCATCTGCTCTTCAGGGGTGAGGGGGCGGGCTGGTTCAGGGTTTATGGTTAAGGGTTCAGGGCTTATGGTTGAGGGTTTATGGTATTGTTCATAAACAGCCTGAATCCGCTGGAAGTAGCGCTTGTTGAAGAGGATGTTGTTGGCGTGCTCGGTGAGGATAGGGGAGAGCTTCTGCGCCAGCGCGTCCATCTCGTCGTTGGTCTCGGCCGAGAGCAGGTTGAAGAACACTTTCGTGACGCGCTCCAGCATGTCGTCGGGCGTGGTCACGGCCACCGTGTTGTCGAAGGTCGGCGGCTCTGGATTGTCGGTGATGCGCTGGATGAACGCATCGTCCTGCCGGATGCCTTCGAGGATGGCAGGCTCATAGTCCTCCAACTGTATTCTGTCGAATGGTGCCGTATTGTGCGGTGTGCCGTAGTTTTTGTTAAAGAGTGGATTATCTCTCATTGGTTAAAGTGTTTCTTTGATGATGTTCTCGAAGGTGGGGACGTGAATCATGCGACGATTCATTTGCAGCAGCCCCTTCTTTTCCAGTCTGTGTAGTGCCCTGGAGATATAGCGCGAATCCTCGCCCAGATAGGCACCCAGGGTTGACAGGGAGATGCGGAATAGCTTGTAGCCCGCAGGACGTTGCACATGGTTTCGCATGAAATGTACGATGCGCCCCTCCAGCGTCTGCGGGGCTGGCATCCATTGCAGCTGTCGCTGGCGGGCGACGAGGGCAGAGAGCGTGTTGAGGACGTTGATGCGGAAGACCTCGAAATAGCTCGTCAGCGCGGCCAGCGTTCGCTTGTCCACCCGCATGAGCCGCACGGTGGTGTCGGCATAGGCGGTGTAGGGATAGACGCGTGTGCTGCCGTAGAGCACCTCCAAACCCAGTAGGGTGGGTACAGGCAGCACCTCCTCCACATTCCACATGCGGTCGGCGGCCGTGGTGGTGCAGCGGACTGTGCCGCCCAGGATGAAGACGACCTCATTGCACAAGTCATCCTGCTGCACAAACTGGGTCTCGGGCATCAGCGTCTCGAACCTGAGACGTGTGGATTCCAGGATGCGCGTCAGGTCGTCGGGGCTCAGTCCTTGGAACAGGGGCAGCGACAGCACGGTATCAAACATTGTTTGCGCCATCAGACTCGCGAATGAGTGTGCAAAAGTACAACGAATACACTTCAAATGCAAAAAAATATGCACCTTTTGACCTAATTTTACTGCTTTCTGCGGCTGAATGGCAAAAACTCCGTACCTTTGTGGCGTAAAATGTAGCAAAACAATAGAACTATGAAGCATATCTACTTACTGATAACTTGCCTGTTGGGAAGCCTCTGCGCCCCCATAAACGTGTATGCCGGAGAGGATGAGGAGCAGGAGGACTCCATCTTCGTGGAGAAGAAGGACGGCTCGCTCGACATCTTCCCTGCCTCGGCAGTAGCCGAGGAAACCATCGACGAGGCATACCTCAAGGTGGTGACCATCGGCGGCTCGGAGTTCATCTACCCCCTCTCGGAGCTTAACACCTACGACCACCAGATGCAGTTGAACCGCCCAACCATCACCTCGTTCAAATTCAACAACAAATTCAACCACCAGCTGTTCTCCGACGTGCTGTGTGACATCACCCCCGACAACCAGATCAACAGCACTTCGCAGGTGGCTGCCTTCACGCATTGGCTGACGCCTTCCTTCAAGCGCTCCGATGCTCGTGCCGAGGTCTATCTCAACGATGAGGAGCGCCTCTACAGCAAGGTGAGCCGTGTGAAGATGGGCGCCCAGGAGCGCGTGACCATCGCCTTTCCCGGTGTCAGGATCCTCAAGAACACGCTCGTGAGCCCTGCCGAGGAAGGCAAGGAGGAATGGAAACTGACGGAGATTCCCCTGACGGCCGACAAGCTCAGCACCAACGCACCCTCCAACTATGAGGATCAGATCTTGGATATGGCTGTTGATGGTGACTACAACACTTTTTTTCATTCTACTTGGGGTTCAGGTGAATATGAGAAGCTGCCGCTGGAGGAGTTCCCATACATTGATGTGACTCTTCCCGAGCCCGTGTATAACATCTCCTATGCTGTGACCAATCGTGCGGACACCGATGGCCGTTCTCCACTGGTGCTCAGCTTGTGGACCAGCTATGATGGAGGTGAAACATGGCAGGAGGTTCAGCGTAATCTGGAGGGAGATCTGAATACGAGTGCCGGTGCTACCAATACCTCGCCCGTCGTGGAGCTGGAGCAACCCTGCGCGTTGTTCCGTATCGCCATGCTGAAGGCCGGCTACAAAAACTACTTCTGCGTGGCCGAGTTGAAGATGTTCTCATGTGAGCTCGAGAAGACCGAAGGCACCCCCGCCGTCTATGCCGACACGATGGTGCCCTACGGCACGGAATACCAACTCAACCTCGACTGGGCACAGGCCACTGGAGTGCCCAAGGTGTATATCAACATCGACGGTGGCGGCCTGGTGAGCAGCAAGTCATACTACCTCGACGCCACCATCCGCCTCGACGGCGCCGGCATGTATCCTGACTTCGCCGAGACCCCCGTGCAGATTCGTGGTCGCGGTAACAGCAGCTGGAGCGACACGCCCGACTCCAAGAACCCCTATCGCCTGAAGTTCGAGGAGAAGCAGAAGCCCTTCGGCCTCAAGAAAGGCAAGAGCTGGGTGCTCCTCGCCAACCGTCAGTCGGGCTCCATGACCAGCAACGCCATCGGCATGTATGCCGCAGGACTCATCGGCGCTGACGGCGCCAACCACATCGTCCCCGTGGAGCTCTACATGAACGGCCAGTACTGGGGCAGCTACAACTTCACCGAGAAGACAGGCTTCTCCAACAACAGCATCGACCTCGACGACGAGACCAAGGCCTGCTTCCTGGAACTCGACACGTACGGCGACGAGACCCGCTACTACTCCTACGCCACCATCAATGGGCAGAGCGTGGGCATCCCCGTGAAAATCAAGGAACCCGAAGTCTTCAATCCCACTCAGATAAACCCCGAGGAAAGCGAGGACATCAAGACCCTCATCAAGTCATATAGCGACATCACCACACGCTTCCAAGAGTTCGTGTGGATGGTGGAGGACCAGCAGGACATCTCCTCTGTCGTAGATATCGAGTCGCTGGCACGCTTCCTCGTGGCCAACGAGCTGATTATCAACTATGAGCTGATGCACCCCAAGAGCACCTTCCTCTACCACGAGAATGTCTATGACGAAGATTCTAAGTTCAAGTGGGGACCCGTCTGGGACCTCGACTGGAGCTACGGCTACGAGTATGGCGGCCGCACCTACTTCCAGAGCGGTGCCACCGATAACTATTTCACCCGCTCGTCCATGGAGGCTTCCGCCTTCTGGAAGCGCCTGCGCCAATGCGGCGAGCCCCTCGACCGCGCCATGTACAAGTACTGGTCGCGCTTTATCCGCCTCTATCTCAACGAGCTCATCGACTACTGCGACGACTACTACAACTTCGCCCAGCCCTCGCTGGAGAATAACAACAACCATGTCTATTACAGCGACTGGGACTACGCCAACTACGCCACTGCTACCACCAATGCCAAGCGTTGGCTCCAGCAGCGCGCCACAGCCATCTTCAATCAGCTGACGCCCTACGATCTCACCGACGAAGAGATTATGGGCATTCCCGAGACACCCGAGGATCAGCCCGGCGACGATCCCTATTTCACCGACGGCATCGCCGCACCCTCCACAGCCACCGTCTTTGAGGTCTATGACATGCGCGGCCTCCGCCTCAAGCAGCGCGCCACCTACAACACCTGGCGCAACGGCCTCACCCCCGGCATCTACATCGTCAACGGCCGCAAAGTCCTCGTGAAATAAATTACGTCTCAGCAAAGACTAAAGCACACGAAACCCTTAGGGCTTCAGCGCAAAACCCTTAAGGCTTTTTCTCAAAACCCTTAGGACTATCGCCCGAAACCCTTAGGGGTTATGACCCGAAGACCATGGTCTTCTCATCGTTCCATCGTGATGGAACGACGAACGCAGCGCGGTCTTCCTACTGGATCACCATGGTGGGACACTCAACGCACCGCGGTCTTCCAACGTGTCCCACGCGTGGAACTCGCAATAAGGACGCGTCCCTCTTTTAAAGACACTACTAGTCCCTCGCCTGACCCTCTATAGAGACTACGCGCAGACACTGTAGAGGGGAGGACGAGACACTATAGAGTTTAACGTAGTGCGGTGCAAAGGCGATTGCACCGCGGTGCGTTGGCCGTTGCACCACGGTCCTTGTCCAGCCATAAAGCGCCATAGACACATAGGCACCATCGCACCACATTTGGATACAGAATACAGAATACAGTTTTTTAGGACGCAGTATAATTGTCTTGTCTGATATCGGTTGACTCAGAAAACACTGTAACCTTAGCCTTTGAAGGCCTAGCGCTTCTATTGCAGAGATGATAGCGATTTGGTGAACCTTCATCATTCCTGGCTTAAACAATTGAACACCAGTTTGGTGTACACAAATAAACCTACATCAAACTTACATGACTCGTTGAAGCCCATGTAGATTTTATGTAGATTGCATGTAGGTTTGATGTAGGTTTGATGTAGGTTTGATGTAGGTTTGATGTAGGTTTAAAATCGAGTAACATACCAACCCTCAGCTAATTAGGAATGAAATGATGAAGGTATGTATAATTCATGAGCATGAAAGGGTCTCTCCTTCCCGGCTCTTCAAGAAAATCGCTTTTTTAGACAAGACTACAGCATCATCCATCATCCATCGTTCAGTCCCAACCCTCATCATCATTGTTTTCCATATAGCGGCCCATGCCGTTGTCATCCATGTCATCCTCTGACGCAGGATCGAAATGGCGCATGCCATCCTCCTCTTCCTCATCGTCTGCATCATAGCTGCCAGATGAATAAGAGGAGGTGCTTCTGGGTGCTGGCGAAGATATATCACATTGCGAAGAAGTTGATTCCTGGCTCCGCATCTCCGTGGAATCCACGGACGCAGATTCTATGCGCTGTTCAGTCGATTGCTGATCAACAAGATCCTGCTCTGCCGTTTGCGTCCTCCCTCCGCAAGACAGTCAGTAACACAACCGATGCCAATATGATGAGTCCTTGCTTCATGGGCTTATTTGTTCAGATTATAAAGCTGTTGCTTGTCTAACATTAATAGACGTTGAAGCATGACGTCCCATTTAGCTTTTTCTTCTTGGTCACCAGCATACAACTTACTTGTATGAATGAACTCGAACGTCCAAAGGTTGTTGTACAAGTCAGTAACAGAGATTCCTTGATTGCGGATGTTATCCTTAATCTGTCGCTCAGAGTTCTCGTCGTAGGTAATCATCGTCAAGTGGCGATTCGGCTCAGGTGATGAACTGGCAGCACGGAAGAACTCACGGAAATAGCCAAAGTCCATTTCATTGACAGAGTGACCATAGAAGATAATTTCCTCGGCATTCAACAAGTGGCGGGCCACATGATTAGCCTTTTTGAGCATGTTGTACTTATACATGAACGACAAGTCCCTGTTGACCAGTTCCCCCTCATGCAAATCACAACCCAATACGATGCTATGCGGTGACCTTAGTTCACCATGAACAAATGTGCACCTGCAAAGATTATAATACGTTGGTCGAGTTAGTAATGAATTAGGAACTGTATAGTTGAAAATGATTTCTATAATATCATTTTG
>Ga0310691_10003782_pt1 | contig 17712 bp, 24 predicted proteins | sample 176DNAGHGlowgp2_FD_203887 | JGI IMG/M metagenome (GOLD analysis project Ga0310691, IMG submission 203887) | Sheep rumen microbial communities from Palmerston North, Manawatu-Wanganui, New Zealand - 1766 DNA GHGlow gp2 (v2) (version 2) | ecosystem: Host-associated > Mammals > Digestive system >...
ACTTCTTGTCCAACTTCTGTTGCTCTACCAGATTCTACATCTTGTTCAGTAGCAATATGTGATACTTGTTCTACATCAATAATTTTTACATTCTTTTCAATAACTTGTGCTATTGAAGGATTTGAACTTGTCCAAATAATATCTTTATAAGAAGTATCTTCTGGTTCTACTTTAGGAGATAAAATATATTCTTTATAAAGTAAAGCTACCATTGAATAATATCCTGGTTCTTTAATATCATTTGTTGTAATAGGAACTATTGTACCAGCTTGTATTTCATCATAATGTTCAGCCATATAAGCTGCTACTTCTTGAGGAGTATAATAAACTGGTTCATTATATATTACATTATCTTGATCCCAAGATACTGACTCTGCTGGTTGAATAACTTCAAAATCAAATGAAGAAGTTGCTCCAAATCCATCATGAGCTGTAGCAGTTATTGTACAATTTTCTGACTTCTTATTAGCAGTCAATCTAATAGAAGTTTCATCAAGCTGTTCAATTGTAAGAGCTTCTGGATCAGAAACTGACCAAACAACTTCTTTATCAAATGATGTTTCTGGTAATACATTATATTTTATAATACCAGTTTCACCTATATTTAATTCATTAATATTATCTTGATCAAATACTATTTGTTTAGTAGGAGTTGTTAATCTTACATTTATTGTACAATAAACTGAAGGATTATTTGTAGCTTTTATAATAATTTCTGAATTAAAGTTATTACCTACTGTAGCAGCAATTCTACCATCTTCATATAATATAATCTTTTCAGGATCATATTCTATAGTAACATAACTTCTATAAGAATTTACTGGATAAATTGAAATAGGTAATAATTGAGGTTCACCATAGAATAATACTAAATCATATGTTGATAAGTATTCTTCTGGATTATTTACTCTTATATAATTTTCTTTTCTTATATAATATGTTTCTGAATCAACTAATATACCAGAATGTAAGATATATCTATTATTTGAATTCTTATCATAAACTTCAGAAATACCATTAGATTTAGCATCAAATCCTGTAATTTCTTCATAAATATAATTATCATCTAAGATATAATATTCAGCAGAAGAATATATTGAATCTGTATTTAAATTAACTAATGTATAAGTATTATTAGTATTCTTATGATATAAAGGTTTCTTATTACCAGGAACAATTCTAGTAATATTCTTTTCTCTTACAAATGTATTAATATCTTCTTCAGTGTTATCAATTTCTGTATTATCTTCTTCACCAAGATCTTCATTTGCATTAAGAATTAATGATAATTGGTCTTCATCATTAGTTTTGAATTCAGCATAAATCCAATAAGGAATTTCAATCTTTGTATAAACTTGTTTAAATGTTTCTATTATAGTTTCACCATCTTCTGCAACTGTTTCTTCTTTTTCAAGTGAAAGTGTATAATAATCTCTAGAAGATGTGTAATAGTATAAATCAATATTATTTAATGAAACAGTATCTGTATAATATACCATTTCACCATATAAAAGTTCTGCATGATGTCTTTCAAATGTATAAACATTTGTTAATCTATTTCTTGATACTATTAAATAATCATCAAAGTTTTCTTCACTAATATCAGATAAATCAACTTCAGAATATAAATTATCAGTAATACCTACATTTCTCTTATAATATCTTGTTTCTTTTGTTGCAAGATATGCAGCAATATTACTTATTATAACATAATCATCTCCAACTTTTTCATAGTATTCAGCATATATAGAAGTATCAATTGATAATACTTGAGCATCAGTAAGTTTTGTATAATGTATACCATCTTCTGTTACATAAACTTCTGGAACTAATTCTGATTTAGCATTTAATTCAAGAGTCCATTTATTTGTCTGAATTGAAAAATCAGCAGAAATAGAAGCATCAATTTCAGGAAGATAATAACTATCTATTCTCTTATCTCCTAAATAACCAATTTCTTCAGTTGTTGTTTGTCCATCAACAGTTGTTGTTCTTACTGATACAACTTTTGTAATTTTGAAATAATTATTAGTTTGTCTATCTAAGTAATATAAATCAGTTGAATCTTTAGCCATACTTGTTGTTGCTAAGAAATAACCTTCTTTTTTACCAAGATAAATATCTTTCCAAAGATCTGCTAATACTGTGTCATAAGTATCTGAATTTGGATTATAGATATAATATGTTTCAAGACCTTCATCTTCATATGTCCAATATTTCTTATATACTAAGTGATTATTAGTATCATTATTGAAAAGTCTTGTTGATTGATCATTTGTCTTTGTTTTAAATTCAGCATACATATATCTGATGTTATTGAATAAAACATCATATTCAGCTTCAGTAATGAAAGTTTCATTTAACTCATAAATAGAATCATTCATTACTTTACCTCTATATGCTGACCATGGAGAATCAGGATCTTGTGTATCGGTATTATTTATAATGTATAAAGTACCACTAATACCATCCTTTCTTTCATCAATGAAACCATCTTCACCTTGATTACCATCTGGTCCAACTAAACCAGTTTTACCAGTATCACCCTTTGTACCATTATATACAACGAATGATTCAGAAGTTCCATCAGTGAATTTTATATAAATAATATTTTTACCTCCAGATTCTGTTGATTCATTGGAAGTAATTTCGAAAATCTTTTTACCTTTTATTTTAGATACATCCAAAAGATAGTTCTGCTTATTATAAGCAAGGATAGTATACATACCATCCCAAACCTTGTTTATAATAGGAAGATCACTAACTCTTAATATCTTTGATTGTGTCTTTTTAGCCATATTTTATATTAATTATATTATTCTTTTTAATTTGCCCAACCGTCATTGTTTGACCACATTTTATCATTAATCCAATAACCACGACCAAAACATGACTTAATGAACTGCCATAATAATTTTAATCCTTGATATACGGCAGAAACAACCTTAGGACCATCTGATGTTCCTTTATAAATACCAGTAACTTGTTTTGGTTGTTTACCTTTTTCTAATTGTACATATAATGCCATAACTTATCAAGAATATTTTTTTAATCTTCGTCTATTATAAAATATTTAGTATTAGCAGAAATATTATTTGTTCTTACTCTTTCATCATATTCATCTTGAGAGATATATTCTTCTGCTAAAGAGTTTAATTTGTTATTTAATACATAACCTTGCATAGCAGATAATGCATATGAAGTTAATTCATCATCTTCTAATAAATTACCTTCATTGTCAGTACCATCTAATTTATTAATAACTCTATCATCAAAATCTGTATTATAAAGAGCAATACCAGTATTACCTGTTTCACCCTTTGCACCAGTAGCACCAGTAGCACCTGTTGAACCTTTAGCACCATTTTTTACAGTGAAAATAAATTGTCTTCCATCACCTGTAGTAATAGTTATAGGATTAGAAGCTTCATCACCTGGAACAATCTTCTGTTCAATACTCTTAATAATATCTGATGTAAATAAAGAAGTTTTAATCTTGTATGAACGGTTATTAAATGCAACCATTAAGTATTCATCACCACTTATTGATTGTAATTCTCTAAAACCAGAAATCTTTTTTGAACTTATAGCCATAATTTATATCTTTTATTATTTTATATTTTATTCAAAGTATTCTTGAATTAAATAAGAAGCACCGTCCTCTGTTAAAAACAAGGATTTACCATCTTCAGATATAAGAAATATTTTATCACCAAAGTCAGCTGATAAATATTCATCTAGCATCTCGCCACCATATTCAGCAGCATCATTCTCATCAATAAAAATATATACTTTTGCCATATCTTTAATTCAAACATAATGTATTTATTAAAAATAAAACAAATAAATGTAGGATTTGAATTGTTTTTTATTCGATTTCTATATTAAAATTGAAAGTTATATAAAACTATAGAATATATTAATTATGGTAAAAATTGAACGTGGTAAAACTATTTTTGAATCAACCGCACAGACACTTGTAAATACAATTAACTGTGTTGGTGTTATGGGTAAAGGTCTTGCTCTTGAATTTAAGAACCGTTATCCTGCAATGTTTGATAAATATAAGTCATTCTGTGATAAAGGTGTATTTAAGCCTGGTGTTCTTTGGATTTATAAGGCAGATGATGGAAAGTGGGTATTGAATTTCCCTACAAAGATTGATTGGAGAAATCCTTCTAAGATTGAATATCTTGAAGAAGGTCTTAAGAAGTTTGTTGAAATTTGGAAAGAAAAGGGTATTACTTCTATTGCTTTCCCTCTTCTTGGTTGTACAAATGGTGGACTTGATCCTGATGTAGTTATTCCTCTTATGGAAAAGTATCTTAATAAGTGTGAAGGTCTTGATGTTACTATTTATGATGACCGTGAGCCTATTATAGAAGAAGTAAAACTTCCAAGTCCAGAAGAACTTGTTTCAGAAAATATTAATCCTGTTGAAGTAGTTGCTGAGTCTGCTCCTCTTGTAGATGAAGAACCTGTAAAAGAACAAGATGAAAATCCAGCTGTTGTTCAAGTAGAAGAATCAAAAGAGAATGATGAAGAACCTGTTAACGTTAAGGTACAATTAAATAGTTCAATTGATAAAATTGAACAAGAAATAAAAGTTACACATGATGGTAAAACTCTTCCAATTGTTGTTCCTGAACCTAAACTTACTGAAGAGCAAGAAATTCTTAATGAAATTATTGAAGAAAGAAAAGCAATTAATCAGGAAGTAGATAAAGTTCTTAATCAATTTGCAAATGCTGAAAATACTCCTGAGCTTAGAAAAGAAGTAACTAAGCAACTTTATAATGTAATTAATCGTAGAGGATTCCCTGCTGGTAGTGTTTTCCAAATTTAATTTATTATGGTACAAAGAGATATTTTTACTGGAGAAATTAAAGTAGATAAAACAGAAAAACTTAATTTCGGTAAATATCAAGGTAGAACGTTATCAACCGTAATGATAACAGATCCACAATATTTGTTATGGGTTGTAAATGAATCTGATAATAAATATAAAATTTCAGAAACGTGGAGACAATATCTTGAAGAATATTCTTATACACAGAGTAAGAAAAAATATGTTACCTATATGAGGTAATTTTATTAAAAATTTAAATATTTACAGTAAAATATTCAAAAAGTTTTTAAATTTTTTGAATATTTTGCTGTATTTTTTCTATTATATAATATAACGGTATAATATCTATAAATATAGATTTGTAATTACCGTGAGTAGAAGTAGTAGTATTAATTTAAACAAAACAAGTCAAACTAAATTAAAAAAATTTAGAAAAAATTTAGACCAAATAGTTTGTATAGATGAACCTGATAGATTTATATCTATTTTTTCAGATATACTAAAATCAGAAATAAAATCTTTAAAGGGTTGTAGTGAAAGAGCTATAACTGATTATTATTTAGAAACTATTAAAGAACTTTTAAATAATTGTAATGAAATAGGTCCTGATTTTTTTGATATATTAAAAGTAAAAGCAAGAGCTAAACTTGCACATCATTATACTGATTATAAATCATTTGATAATAATATTGATATTTATTTTAATGATGTAAAAAGAGAGTATATTAAATCACCAATGTCTGATAGTGATGAACTGGAATTCTTACCAGAAAATAGAGATACTTTCATTAAAAACAATCTTAAATTAGTTATTAATTGCGCAAAGAGATATCAAAATCTTGGATTACCATTCGAAGATTTAATCCAGATAGGTAATTTAGGACTTTGTGTTGCTTTTGAAAAATTTGATACAGATAAAGCAAACTTAAAAAATGCAATAACTAAAAATGTAAAAGAATCAACTCTTGATAGTTTTACATATAAAGATGCTGAAGAAATTATTAAAAATTCATTTACATATTCTAAAGATCTAGAAAGAACAATAAAACTTATACCAGAAGAAGGATTTGCTGATAAAGAAGAATTTTATCAATGGATTAAAAAGAATATTAAAACTGCAATATTTGCTTCAGTAGCATTCCAATGGATTAGAGCATATATTCTTCTTGAATTAAATAAATTATCAAAAGTTGTTCGCGTTCCAAAGTCTGCACGTAAAAAAACTGATGAAGAAGGCAATAAAGTTAACTCAAGTATTACTATAATAAATCTTGACAGTGTAAATCCTTATACAGATGATACTTATTATGATGATGAACTTTCTAAAGTAACACAAGAAGAATTTATAATTGAAGATGAATATGTTGAAAATATAGAAAAACAAGATTTACTTAAAGATGTTGTAGAAAAAGCTTTATGTAATTTATCTGTAACAGATAGAAGAATTGTTAAGAAACGTTTTGGTGTAGGTATGCCATATCAATTATCAATCAATGAAATATCTGAATCAGAAGGAATACCTGCAAATAAAGTTAAATATATTATAACACAAGCTTTAAAGAATATTGGCAATTCATTGTCACCAAAAGATAAAGAAATGATAATTAGTTTACTTGATTAATATGAATAGAGAAGAAATTGAAGAAAAAATAAAATGGATTAAAGATACATTTGAAAGGAAACTTGCATATGAATTAAATTTACTTAGAGTTTCTGGTCCAATTTTTGTATCTGTAGAATCAAATATTAATGATGATCTTGGAAACAGTAATCCTGTAACATTTAATACACAATCTGGAAAATTACAAGTTGTGCAAAGTCTTGCTAAATGGAAAAGAATGAGACTTAAAGATTTTGATTCATCAAAATATCAAGGAATATATGTTGATATGAATGCTATTCGTCCAGATGAAACTCCTGATAATCTTCATTCAATTTATGTTGACCAATGGGATTGGGAAAAAATAATTAATGAAAGTGATAGAACTAAAAATTATTTAGAAGAAACAGTTTCAATAATACATAAAGTTATAAATTCATTTTTTGATATTAATAAAAAATATCCTGAAAATGTATATTTTATTAATTCAAAAGATTTATATGATTTATATCCAGCTGTATCACCAAAATCAAGAGAATATTTAATATGTAAAGAACAAAAAGTAGTATTTATTGAAAGAATAGGATGGCCGCTTCCAGATGGTAAACCACATGATTTAAGAGCTGCTGATTATGATGATTGGCAATTAAATGGAGATTTATTATATTGGTCTGATGCAATACAAGCTCCTATTGAAATATCAAGTATGGGAATTAGAGTAGATAGAGATTCATTATTTGATCAATTAAATTATGTTGGAAAAAATATATTTAAAAAATGTGAATATTATGAAGATATTCTAGATAAAAATGTTCCTTATACAATAGGTGGTGGAATAGGTCAATCAAGATTATGTATGTTAATTTTACAAAAGAAACATATTGGTGAAGTTCAAGCTTCAGTTTGGCCAAAGGAGATGATTGATAAATGTAAACGAGATGGAATTGAATTATTATAACTAATTAAATATTAATATATTATGAAACAGATGAAAATATTTTCATCTGTTTTCTATATTATATTGAATAATATTTTTTATATATGGCGAAAAAGATAGAAGAAAAGTATAAAGAATTATCAGAAAGAGAGCATGTTCTTCTTCGCCCTGGTATGTGGGTAGGTTCTATTAAAGAAGAAGAGAAAACAATGTTTTTATATGATTCTACTTCTGAGACAATGGAGATTAGAGAAGTTAAATATACTCCAGCAATGCTTAAAGTTGTTGATGAAGTTATTTCAAACTCTTGTGATGAATTTAGAAGAAAAGAAAATCTTGGTCTTACTGAAATATGGGTAACATTATCTGAAGATGGTTGGATTACTGTTAAAGATAATGGTGGTATTCCTGTTGTAAAACATAAAGAAGCCGGAGTATATGTACCAGAATTTATATTTGGTCGTCTTCGTACTTCAAGTAACTATGATGATACAGAAGATAGAAATGTAATTGGTACAAATGGTGTCGGATCAAGTATAACTAATATATTTTCAAAGAAATTCATTATTGATACATGCGATAAAAAACATTCATTCCATCGTTCATGGAGTGATAATATGGGAGTTGTCAATGATGATTTAAAAATTGAAAAAAGTGATAAACACTTTACTCAAACTAAATTTTTACTTGATTATTCAAGATTTGATGGACAAACTTGTTTTAATTCTGATTTTGTTGATATAATTGAAAAGAGATGTATTGATGCTGCTGCGGCAAATATTGGTCTTACTGTTAATTTTGAATATAATGATGGAGAAGATTCAAAAAAGAGTAAGTGGAAATTTAGAAGTTTCGACCAATATATTGACCTTTATTCTAATTTTATAGATATTCAAGAAGGTATTAAATTTGAAGATGCACAGAAAAAAGTCTGGGTATATCCTTCTGGTAATATCAATATTGGTTTTGTAAATGGTGCAGAATGTAGTAAAGGTACTCATTTTAAAGTAGTTAGAAATGAAATCAATAATAAGATTATTGAATTCATGGAAAAGAAACATAAGATTGAGCTTAAATCAAGTGTTGGTGTTGATAATAAATATTCAATGTTTATGAGTATTGATGTATCTAACCCAGCATATTCATCTCAGACTAAAGAGGAATTAACTACAAGTGCTGAATTATTTTCAAGAGATTATGGATATATTCCTTGCCCAGATAAATTCTTAACTGCAATTACAAAATCTGAAATTATTAATATTGTTCTTGATTGGTATAAACAAAAAAGTGAAGCAGAAGATTTAGCACAAATCAGGAAACTTAATAAAGAAGCTGGTAAAAAACTTCTTCGCTCTGATAAGTTTATTAATTGTACATCAAAAAATAGAGCTGAAAAAGAACTTTGGATATTTGAGGGAGATTCTGCTAAGGCTGGTTTTAGAGTTTCAAGAAATCCTATTACTCAGGCAGCATATATTATGAGAGGTGTTCCTCTTAATACTTATGGTATGAGTGCTGTTCAAGTAATGAAAAACCAAGTATTTAGCGATATAATTAATATAATGAATCTTAAGTGGGGAGAAAAGAATACTAAAGATACACTTAACTTTAATAGAATTGTTATATCTTCTGATGCTGATGCTGATGGTCATCATATTGCTGGACTTTTAATGCAATTCTGTAATCATTTTCCTGAATTATTTGAAGAAGGAATTATTTGTAGAAGTATTTCTCCTATTATTATTGCAGAAAAAGGTAAAGATCATAGAAGTTATTTTACTATTAAAGAATATAAAAAAGATGAAAAGAATCTTAAAGGATTTAGAATTAAATATATTAAAGGACTTGGTACACTTGAAGCTGGATATTATAGAGATATGATGCAAAATCCTCATTTCCAAGTTTATTCTAAAGATGATTTAGCAGATTCTACATTTAGACATTGGCTTGCTAAAGGTATTGCTGATGAAAGAAGAAATGCACTTAAAGATGAAGTTTAATTATGGCGAAAGATAAAGAAAATATTGTAACAATAGAAAATAAAAGTGTAACTGAATTTTTTAATTCAGATTATACTGATTTTACAAAATATACTATTTCTACACGTGCTTGTCCTTCACTTATTGATGGATTCAAAGTAGGTGCTAGAAAGATTATACATGCAGCATTTAATGGTACTATAAAAAATGGTAGTACAGTAAAACTTCTTAATCTTTCTGGAGATACTCTTAAACTTTCATTATATGCTCATGGTGATGCTTCACTTAATTCTACAATAATTACTCTTGCACAAGATTTTAATGATAATCTTAATCCTCTTGCAATTGAAGGTCAATATGGTACACTTCGTTCACCTGAAGCATCAAGTCCTCGTTACCTTTATGTAAAGTTAAATAAGTATGCAAATATTATATATAAGACAGATTATGATTGTTTGAATTATGTATTTGATGAGGGTGAATATCTAGAACCAACACATTATCTTCCAATTATTCCTACAGTATTAACTAGTAGAGGTATTGGTATGGCTCCTGGTTATAGATTTAGTACAATGAGTTATAATCCTCTTGATATAATTGATAATTGTATTTCATTTATTAAGAAAGGTAAATGTAATGTTCTTACAAGACCTTATGTAAGAGGTATTAAAACATATAACTGGAAATTTATAATTGATGATGAGAAAGGAACTTCTTATTGGGAGAATTATGGTGAATGGTCATATAATAAGAGCCGTGATATTATGATTATCACAGATCTTCCTTATGATATGACATATGATGACTTTGAAAAGATTCTTAATAAATATAAAGAAACTGCTTATATTAAAGATTGGAAAGACTTTAGTAATGGTGGTAAAATTAATTATTCTATTCAATTTGATACTGGTAAATTAAAGAAAGAAATTGGACAAGAATCAACAGATACACATCTTCCTAATAAATTTAAATTAATTAAGAGAGTTCCTAATGATAATCTTTGGGTACTTGATGAAAATGGTAAAGTAAAATATTTTGATTCACCAAATAGTCTTATTGAATATTTTACAAATTATAGACTTAATAAGTATAATGACAGAAAATCTCTTCTTGTTGATGTACTTACAAAGAAGTTAAAAAATAATTCTGATGTTTGTAAGTTTATTAAGTTAGTTATTGAAGAGAAGATTAAGATAAATAATCGTCCCAGAGCTGATATTAAAGCCGATTTGAAGCCTTATTCTCTTCCAGATACAATGCTTAATATTCCAATTTCTAAGCTCACCAAGGAAGAATATGAAGCACTTCTTAAAGAAAATGAAGACATAGCAAAGGAACTTGAATATATTAAGAATACTACTATTGAAGAAATGTATCTTAAGGATTTGAAAGATCTTAGAAAAATTCTTGAATCAGATTTTCCTGAAGATGAAAATCCTAAAAAAGAAAAATTTAGTGGTGTTTATAAAGAAGATACTGAAAAGGCAAAGCTTGAAAAAGAAAAGCAAAAAATAAAAGAGAAAAAACAAAAAGAAAAGCTTGCTAAAGAAAAAGAAAAAATAGCAAAGCAAAAAGAGAAAGAAAAGAAATTAAAAGAAAAAGAAAAAATAGCAAAGCAAAAAGAGAAAGAAAAGAAGTTAAAAGAAAAAGAAAAACTTGCTAAACAAAAAGAGAAAGAAAAGAAAGCTAAAGAAAGAGAAAAGAAATTAAAAGAAAAAGAAAAGCTTGCTAAAGAAAAAGAAAAGATTGCTAAACAAAAAGAAAAATTAAAAAATAATTAATATGGATAAAAATCAAATAACAGAAGAAGAATATGATGTTTTTTTCGAGCAGTCCGTATGGGCTTTTTGCCGTTATGTAGAACGAGTTATTCGTCCGTTTTCCACATCTGATTTTGAGAAAGATTATTTTATTCCAGAATTAGATTAACTAAATAAAAAGCAAAATTTAAAAAAATAATTGATATGAAAGTAGTTTCTCTTAAATTAATAAATACCAAAGATAATAATTCTAATATTGATAAATTTTGTGTAACATTTGAAGATAATTCTAAACAAGATATATTTGTTGATATTTGGTATACACCAATAAATTGCATTAAATATAAATTTTTATTAGCAATAAATGCTTTAAGGATAACAAATATTGATGATGCATATGAGATGTATGTACATGAAATAGCAGAAGTTTGTTGTCCTTGGAAAGAAGAAGATATTTTAAATACATATCAAAATATGTCAAGATATAAATTTTAAATAATATGGAGAATAAAACTATAGAAACATTAAAAACACTTATTAATACTCTTAGAGATATGCGTTCTTATACAATTAAATCTGATGATTTAGGAGAAGAAGAACTATATTATTTACAAGAAGGTTATCGTGAAGGATTATGTTCAGCTGCTATGTTAATTGCTGATGAACTTGATGCTACTCTTCAAGAATTACCAGATTGTCCAGAAGATTATCCTGAAGGGATGCTTATGAATTTAGAGCAGAGTTGGTGGCATACACATAATGATGATAAAGGTGATATTGGAAGTCAAGATAGATATTAATAGATATGAGTATACGTGATATATTGAATAAAGATGCATTTGTATATGTTTTAGATTTTTATAATCTAAAAGAAGATGAAATACCTAATAAGATATATAAATGTAAGGTAAATCTTAAATATGAAGAATGGGGTAGAAGTATGTGTGGAGAAAAAACTCCTACTAAACATATCCAAGGTACAATTCATTCATTAAAAAATTTTAGTAATGGTGCTGATTTTCAAGTTATCCGTCTTTGTAATGATGCTCGTGAATCTACACCAGAATATGCTGGTATGCATGGACAAGATCATCTATTTGATGATGAATTTGAACAAGTATTAAATTCTACACATATAGATGTATATCACTATCGTATTTTTGTTACAAAAGAAGATGCAGAAGAATATATCAAAGAACTATGTAGAAAGAAAATAGAAGAATATACTAAGATAATTTCAAAATATTATAATATAGTAGATAAATTAGAGAAGATAAAAATTATAAATTATCCTGAATAATTATGACTGTAATTCCATATACTAATGAAACAATAAATAAAATGTATTCTGAAACAAAAGATTACATTGATGAATATAATTATCTATGTCAATTAGAAAATGAAAAACATAAACAAATATTAAAAGAGAAAGAAGAAAAACATCAATTATGGTTAGAACATAATAAGGAAACTCTTGATAGAATGCATGAAATACGTTCTAATGAAATTGAAAAAATAAAAAAATTAGATAGTTATATACATTGGAAATTAGGACTTAATTATACAGATTTTTGGATTTCAGATGATTTTTATTTAATGAGTACTGATTATGATAGAAGTTATCCTCAAGAAGATTTAACAATTAAGTTTGGTAGTGAATCTTATAGAAAAGAGTATAAAGAATTATTAGAATGTTTAACAAAAGAACAATATTAATGAATACTGTAGATTATAATACAAATTTTGAATCTAATGAAAAAATTGTTTCTAAAATAGAAACTCAAGTTAAATTATTTGTTTATGATACTCATGGAGAATCATATAATGAAAAAACTAAAAGATGGGAACATGATGAACCTAGAAAAACATGGTTTAATTTAGAAGATATTTTATATTTTAGACTTCAAAATGAAAGTGATATTTATAAAGATAATACCGATACAATTGGAGAATCAACACATATGCCTACAGAATGGTGTATGATGGTATATCATGAAGATTATTCTAAATCATTAAAAGTTATACCTGTTGTAGGTAATTATAAAGAAATGAATAAAAGATTAGAATATCTTAAAAATGAATATTATAAACATTCTGATAGATTAGATAAATTAAAAGGAGATATTAAAGAATTATATTTAACAAAAGAAATAGATAAAAATATATTTTAATGAAGAAAGAAGATAATAGTTTTGAAAAATTAAGACTTAATGATGAGATTAAGTTTCATACAAAGAAAGTACGTCTTGTTGGTGATAATGTAGAAGTTGGTATTTATGATACTTATAAAGCTTTACAGATTGCTGATGAATTAGAATTAGATTTAGTTGAAATTTCTCCTAATGGAGATCCTCCTGTTTGTAAGATATTAGATTACCAGAAATATGTATATCAACAGAAGAAGAAACTTAAAGAAATGAAAGCTAATTCTAAGAGTGTTGAAATTAAAGAAATTCGTTTTGGACCTAATACTGATGAACATGATTTTCAATTTAAATTGAAACATGCACAAGAATTTCTTAAAGAAGGCAATAAAGTAAAAGCAAGTATATTCTTTAAAGGACGTTCAATTAATTTTACAGAACAAGGTGAAAAACTTCTTTTACGATTTGCGATTGAATGTGAAGAATTTGGTAAAGCTGAAAATATGCCTAAACTTGAAGGAAAAAGAATGTATATAGTTTTAGGACCTAATAAAAAGAAATAAGAGGAAATTTTGAATTTCCTCTTTTTTATTCTATATTATTAGTGTAAATAATTAAAACATAATAAACATTGATATGGATTATTTTGCTAAAAATGAACATGCTATCGCTAATCTTCGTCATGAAATGATTGAAGATATTCGTACTATTTTCCATAATCGTGGTTATAAGAATATGGAAACTGCAAATGGTATTACAGTTGAATATGATAGAGTTCTTGTCAATATGAATGGTCGACTTACTCATGTTGATAACCTTAGTGTTGAAGAACTTCTTTCTTGGGTACGTCGTGCTGAACATATTATTTATAAAACTTCTGAATAATGGAAATTGGTGGTAAATTTGGAAATATTATTTCCTATAATGAAAATATGGCAAAAGGAATGGAAGACAAAGTGTTCTTCCTTTCTGAGTTACCTAAAAATGAAGATTATATATTTGTAGATTTCGGGTGTGCAGATGGCACACTTATTAATTATCTTGTAAATATTTATAACCATTATTATACAAATACATATATTGGTTATGATATTTCCGATACGATGATTGATATTGCAAAAACCAATTTTAATGGTAATGCTGGAGATGTTTTGTTTACTTCTAATTGGGAAGAAGTAAAAAATAAAATCAATAATATATATATTTCTTACAAAAAGAAAGTACTTATTCTTTCATCTGTTATTCATGAAGTTTATTCTTATGCTGAATCTTCTGATGATATATATTTGTTTTGGAATAGAATTCTTAATTGTGGATTTGATTATATTTGTATTAGAGATATGATGGTTTCTAAAGATATCGATAGAAAAGATTCCACATATGATAACAATTTAAATGATCATCTTGATTCATCTCAAAATATAAAAACTTATAATGAATTTAGAGAGAAGTATAAAGATATGAATAATGTAAAAAATGTTGTTCATTATCTCTTAAAATATCGTTGGATAGTTAATTGGGAAAGAGAATTAAATGAGAATTATTTCCCTATTTATATTGAGGATTTTCTACCTAAATTTAATGAAAAATATAATTTAACGTATTTTAAACGTTTTAGGGTTCCTTTTCTTGATGAATGTATTAAAAAAGATTTTAATATTATACTTGAAGATTATACTCATATTAAAGCAATTTTTGAAATAAAGAAAAATGCAAGTAATATCTAATACAAATACTTATCCGCGTAGTCAATGGGTATTAATGATTGAAGGTATAGAGAAACCTGTCATTTTCAGGTCTTTTGATCTTGATAGTGCAAGTAAATGGGCGCATAATTATATTAAAGATAATTTTACAAACAGGTCGAATTGGGTATGCACATCTAAGGTAAGCTTTAAGGAAAAGAAGTGGACTTATGGAGCATTAGATGGAAAGTGGTATAGAGCTGCTGATTTTACAAAGGTAATATCATTTAAATCAAATAAACAACATAAATCTGATAAAATATGTATTTAGGAAATCATTGTATTAGTTCTGAGAAATGGCAAACTATTTATGAAGAATATGGAATAAAAAGAAAGAATGGATATATTTCCACTCCTGAAAGAATTAAAGCTAGAAAGAAACATAGAAAAAAGAAATAATTGAATTTTTAATATATATTTCTATATTAATTTGTAAATTTTAAAATAATAAATAAAATGAGTAAAGTTAGTATTATTGGTGCTGGTAATGTAGGTGCAACTGCTGCAATGAAGCTTGCAGCAATGAATGTTATTGATGAAATTGTTCTTCTTGATATCAAAGAAGGTTTTGCTGAAGGTAAAGCAATGGATATTATGCAGTGTGCTATTGCAGAAAAATTCAAGACTGATGTTACTGGAGTAACAAATGATTATTCTGCAACAGCAAATTCTGATGTTGTTGTAATTACTTCTGGTGTTCCACGTAAGCCTGGTATGACACGTGAACAGCTTGTTGGAATTAACTCTTCTATTATGAAGAGTGTAGTAGAAGGATGTGATAAATATTCTACTAATGCTGTTTATGTAGTTGTATCTAATCCAATGGATACGATGACATATCAAGTAATTCAGATTCTTAAATATCTTCATGAAGGAGAACTAGCATCCAAAGATTTTATCGATTATGATAAGAGAGTAATCGGTATGGGTGGTATGCTTGATAGTTCTAGATTTAAATATTTCATTTATACAGCTTTTAAAAAGAAAGGTGTAAATGTTAGTATTGATTCTATCACAGCAAATGTATATGGAGGTCATGGTGATACCACAATGGTTCCTGATTATATTTATGCTACTGTAAATGTAAATGGTAATATAAAAAATCTTAATGATTTTTTCACTGAAGATGAAATTAATGAAATTGTAAATAATACAATGAAGGGTGGTGCTACTCTTACAAATCTTCTTGGAACTTCTGCTTGGGAAGCACCTGGTGCTAATATTGCTTCTCTTGTTAGAGCAATTGTAACTGGAAATCCTAATTTTGGAGCAGTATGTTCTGTATATCGTCCTGAATATGGTGTATGTATTGGAACATTCATTACTACTAAAAAGACAGGTGTAAAAGATATTTATTCTAGTATTGATAGTGTACTTGTTGATAAATTTAATGCAAGTATTGCTGCTGTAAAGAAAGTTAATGAAGCATTACCAAAAATTTAATTATGAATAAATGGAATAATACTGATATACATCCAGAGGCTGGTAGAAAGTTTTTACTTGATACCAGCCATGGTAAATATATGTGTATTGCTAAAAAAGATGGAATATTTAACTTCTTAGAACCAATTCATTATAATGGTCCTTGTACTGTACCATCTATTCTTTTTTATAAATGGAGATATATTACAGAAAAAGAATATGAAGAGCGTAAAAGATTTATTGTTGAACCAGATCAAGTAATAATTGTTTAATATATGGATATAGGAAGTGGAAGTGGTTATCCAGCTGGAACATTAAGTAATTTTGCTCCTCATCCATTTGAAATAGATGGAGTACAATGCAATTCAATGGAAGGATTTCTTCAGTCTTTGAAGTTTGAATCTATTGATATGCAAAAACATGTATGTACTCTTGTAGGAAAGGCAGCTAAATTTAAAGGAAAGAAAAAGAAGTGGTTTCAAAAACAAGAACTTTATTGGCTTGGTAACACATATAAAAGAGATAGTGATGAATATCAAAATCTTTTAAATAGAGCTTATAATGAGCTTTATAAAAATGAAGGATTTAGAAAAGCATTGTTATCTACTAAAGGATGTACATTGACACATTCAATTGGAAAAAATAAAATAAATGAAACTATATTGACTACATCTGAATTTTGTGGAAGATTAACTTATCTAAGAGATAAAGGTTTTCTGCCTGTGAAAGAAGAAAAGAAAGAAGAACAATTAACTTTATTCTAATGAAAACAGAAAGAAAAAATAAAAATAGTAGATATGAATATAATAGTTTAATTGTTATTAAACCACAAGTAGAAGGGTATTATTTAACTAAAAGAAGTATTATAAGATGTCCAAACGGTTGTTATGATTTTAATGATGCAAATTTTTATTTTACACATAAATTTGCAGATATTAATGAATCATATAAATATTATGAAAAATTAGATATAAAAACTTTTGATGAAGTATTAAATTTTATTAATAAAATAGGAGGATGGAGAGTACATTCAATAACTCCTATTATTGAGGAAAATTCAACAAATAGATTTTTATATACATTTGAAAGAAAAATATAGAGATATTTTATTTTTAAGTATATATTTCAAATATATTGAAGTGTACTTAAGATGAATATTCCAGAAAAATGTAAAGATTGTATATTTTTTAATATAAAAGATAATGAATATAGATGCATGCTTAGTCATAATTTAGATTTAGCTGCTGGTTGTCCTAATAAAAAGAAAAATAATGAA
>Ga0310691_10003783_pt1 | contig 17691 bp, 20 predicted proteins | sample 176DNAGHGlowgp2_FD_203887 | JGI IMG/M metagenome (GOLD analysis project Ga0310691, IMG submission 203887) | Sheep rumen microbial communities from Palmerston North, Manawatu-Wanganui, New Zealand - 1766 DNA GHGlow gp2 (v2) (version 2) | ecosystem: Host-associated > Mammals > Digestive system >...
TACATTTTCCAAAGTGAGACTTTCTTTGGTGGTGTTAAGCGGTTCTCGCCATACTTCTTGCGGCTTTCGAGCACTTGGGCATCGGTTAAGCCAGTGTAATGGTTCTGTTTCATTTTCTTATTTATTTAGTTGTTAATGTTATTTATCCGTTTTTTGAGCCAGTTCTTAGTACAGTAAAGGACATATAGGAGTAGTAATAATGTAATTACTATCGCAATTGTATTGCCTAATCCTTCATGGGTAATACCGAGATAGTATAGTCCCCAGAAAAGAACGACCATGATAATCGGAAGTATTTTATTCATTATAATAATATCTATTTGTTACTTTCAAACTCTGCTTTTGAGATTCCTTGTCCTGTACCACCACCGCCGGAACTAACGAAGAACTCTAATGTTGCCTGAGAATAGCCTTCTTCATCACATTGTATCGAGAAAACTCCGGACTTTTTGTATAAAGTTTCCAATCCCTTAGATGCCTTAGTCTTAGTAAAGAATGTATCCGAGCTATAGAATGATACTGTACTTGAAGACTTAGGAGAAATTGACACGGTCTGATACAAACCACGTCCGCCAGTCTTCATGATTTTGACGGTCAGAGTGTAACTGGAACGATTCATAATAGTAAGAGAGGCTGTAGCCGAAGTTTTGTAAGAACTCCCAGAACTATTACCAGAGTTAGAATACCAACCTTGTCCATTCATATTAAGGACAAAACCAATCACGAGTGCGAAAATCAAAATAACCTTTTTCATCTTTTTAATTTTTAATTATTACTTTTGATGTTGCAAAGGTACGCTTTTTATTTGAATGGATTATGTATTATACAATATTCTTCTTTTTTTGAGTTATAGAGGTCTAAGCCAGACTGCAATATTGCAACCTACCTTACGTTCATCACTTCTTTATATAGTTCGGAATCAAATAATGAGACTCTTTTCCCTTCCTTATAGTCGTAATAGAAGACACTCTGCTTTGGAACGTATAGTGTATATACACCTGTAACTGTCCTCTGAACGGTATAATCTTCTGCATTATGAAGACGTGTCCCTAAATCAATAAAAGCCTTCTTTATACAACTTAACATCGGACGACGTATCTTCTCATTGGTAATATCTGGAGCTTTGCTCCCAGCACCGCCGATATTTGAATATATTATATCATATTTCGCTTGTAATAATGCCATACGCTTATTATATTTATCTAGTTGTTGGGCAGTTTGTGGCAAAGAAAAATTGATACCTCCATTACCCATTTCTATCAGAAACAATAAATACATAGCTTTCTCTTTCCTATGTAGAGAACTTAGTGTTTCATTCAACTCTGGAAGAGATATTGATTCTTTTATCATATCAATGAGTAATGTACTGCGTATCTCTTTCTGGAGCATATAAATATCAAAAACATGTTTATAAAAACCTGAATAGACAAAACGTCCATTGGATTTTTTTGGATTCGATATAATAATAGAATCAGAACTAAGCAATTCAATATATCGATCAACAAACGAACGAACCATCGTCACAACATCCCCGACAATATCGATTTTCAAATAATTGGCCATTCGAGATCCATTGACTTGTGAATCTCCAATTTTAATCATGAATCCTGGATCCGTTGCATACAAAGAACGAATACCCAGTTTGTTGCAAAGTTGCTCCTTACAAAATGCTATAGTTGTCGTATTTAATAATTTGTTTATCATATCGGACATAAACTCTTCGCCAAATTTTGGCGCAATAAGTTGTATCATGTCTGATAATTGTTCTTTTTGCAAACTAGCAAAGTGCTTTGCAACAAAAGGTATATAGACAAAATCAAACATTGCAAGCCTAAATTCTTGAGATATTTGCCTATAGTTCTTTGCTATTGTTTTATTAATATCGCTATCATATTTCGATTCTACATACAAGACCTGTGAATCTTCTAAATTAATCTCAGAGACCTTAACTGAAATGACCGAAGCATAATCGCGACTCAAATCATCAAAGCAATACAATAAAGATAAGACTATTAACGCCTCTTTCTTATCACAGAAGCCGTCACTAAGTACCAACTCATTAAAATCACCTATAAGATCTTTTTGCAAGCCTAAATCTGATTCACGCAGATATCTGATAGCTTCAGATAAAGTGATTTCAGAAGCAAGTATTTCATCCTCTTTACTAATAGAGTATTTTTTCTTAAAGTCAACATACGCATCAATCTCCCTATTATCAATAATAGAGTCCGCCAAAATGAGATCAGCGAAAATACGCATAATGGACATCCGTTCTACTTGCTTCATATTTATAATTTTACTAAAATATATTCGAAATAATTGTTATTACATAAAGGGCACCCCAGATAAATACATATGAGAATAGACATGAGAGTAGCCATTTTCTACTGGCTTCATTGTAAAGATATCGCTTCTCGCCTAATGAATTGCATTTTTTCCTTTTCCACATAAACAACACGTAGAAAAAAGCGAATAATTGAAAAACCAGCAATCCCAATATCACCATGGTCTTTTCTACCATAGACAATGGTCTGTCTGTTTCTTCAAGGATCTTCTCTGTTTGATATTTTGCATCAGCCTCATGCAGTAATTCATCAAGTTCTTCTTGACTGTGGCCGAAATCTTTTATGAGCCTATCTTTTATAAGGCCGATATATTCATTATTATAGCCACCAGAATTGTTTATTCTTTCCAACAACTCTGGTTCATCCATTTTTTGGATTGATTCTAACCATATGTCATAATTCACATTCTTCTTCATATTACTGTCTCAATTTTGATTGATAATTGACACCTTGTTTCAAATATATAGTAAGAAGTAATAGGCCAAAGAAGACTAATACCAATGGAACTATAGGATAATTTGATATAGAATCATATAAACCATGTATAATTGCAGGTATGGTCAATGCTAATAAATAAAGTCCTTTCCTATATTTAGGATATAAATGAGCAAAAGACAAAAAATAACCTGCTATACCACACCAGCAAGCATGTAAGAATGGTAAACTCGTTAATCGAGCAATATTTAAGAAGAAAGAAACATCATATGACTGTTCTGCGTTAATAGTCATTTGATACTGAACACCTTCATAAACTCCGAATGCAATTCCAGACATTAGCCCATAATAAACGACGGTTTGAGGAATAAGAGGCTCTTTTGCTCTTCGCAAAATAATTAGAAGAGGTATTAACTTTGCCAATTCTTCTGTTAATCCTACACCAAGAATAAAACCTGCAATGTTTAATGGGAATACTGTATTAACAAAAACATAAAAAGGATTAATACGTGGTAATCCAAATAAATCCCATGCAACAAATACAAATATTTGAGTTAAAAAGAATACCAGCAATGTAGTTTTGAGCCTAACTTGTGGAGTTTTAAAGCTTGCATAGAAGAATAATCCCCAAATTATTGAAAAATACAAGGAAACCTCATAAAAGATGAAAAATCCTCCTAATGGTATCTGCATTATTACCATCGGGAGCAAACCTACCAATGCCAAAATAAGAAATCTCTGATCAGTTATGAATTGCTTCGATAATAGAGAGGTTTTGGGAAAAATCAATTCACTACCTATTGCACTCAATTGAGATGCAATATTCCCTTTGTTTTCTCGATGAACCTTTAAACCAGCTTTCTTCAGATAGTATCTTACTGTCTGTGGAACTGTTTCTCCCACAGCTAATGCCTGATCCTGAAGAAGGATTTGACCAGAATTTACATACGACAGTAAAGCCTGTTCATTGTATGGCCCATATTGCTGATTATTCCTTATTATGTTTATTTGCATAACACTTTCTATTGGAATCGTATAGTAGACAAGAATGGTTCTAGATAGTCGTCATAGCCTCCATCATAGCATGAAGCAACTGCTACTTTTCCCGTAACATTATCAAACATTAGTACGAAACGCCAAAACATATCATTTCCATCAACATCATATTTCATTGTCTTAATGAAGTATTGATGGTTATTTACGAAACTGGTTCCATTCTCTATTTCGGTACTTTGATATTTCTTAGCACTCTCATCCTCCCAGTTTTTCCAATACGAATTAAAGTTTGAGGATGTAACATCTGTATCATAATCACTACATACTGTGATAGATGCTATATTTTCATTTTCTAGTTGGAAGATGGTTATTTTAGGCTCTTGAACTTCCTCTTTTTCGCAAGAAAAACCATCTAAACACTTAAATACTATCTTACCGTCAGTGTACTCATTTTCTCCCAATGTCGTATTCTCTATAAAAGATGCCTGTTGCTCTTCTTGATCAGCATAGATTTGTTTCAATCCTAAAGCCAGTAAAAGCAGTGGAACAACAATAATAACTGCTATAATGTAATAGTCGATATGTTTGGCGCGTCGATATTCTGTAGGAATAACTTCTTCTACAACTGTTGATTGTTTTAAAAATAAAAACCAAATAACCGACCAAATGAGCGAACGTATTAACTGTGGCAAACTTCCTAATCCTTTATCTTCATAATTTCCAATAATGACTAAAAAAAGATTTATAAGAAATATGACTATCAAATACGTTTTTGCTAAAAAAACAGCATTAGGTTGACGATCATAGAATGAATATACAGTATAGCAAGCGAAACCAAGCAACATCAATCCTTGAATGGGGTCAGAAATTGCTAAGAAGAAACTACCTGCATAATCAGCAGGATTATATGTTACTATGGGATATACAAAACTGAAGAATCCTCCAAGTATTAACATAACGAGGAAGAATGTAAGCCATCCTCGTATTTCAGTATTCTGCTTCAAGTATTCTCGTGTATATACAAAAGTTTGTCCCTCAGCAGATACTGAGGTTTCCTGTTCACCAGTAGTATTCAAGGTCTCAGTTGTCCCTACAGAAGTATTTTCAGTTTCTTCTACTTTGTCAATATTGATTTTGTTCGCATAACTGGGGCAACTTGTACTGTCAAATACAATATTTTCTGTACAACTATCTGTACCTTGTTTGCGGCATCTATTACATTGATCTTGAATTGCCATAATGTTTTATTTAAAGTAGTTTTATTATATATTTGAATACTTCAATAGGTAAAGATTGTGCTTCTTAAGAACCTCAGAAACCCTAATTGCTTACTAGTTGAACTACAACAAGTCTTCCACCTTGTCCTTTGTCGAGCAAAATTTGGCGTCCTTCTGTTAATGGCACAAAACTTCCTATAGGAATCGGTTTTTTGTCAGAAGCGTCATACATATCAGGAAGTCTTCTATTAATAAGAATCCACTGTCCACCATGGAAATGGAAGTCGCCAACCGGTTTTTTGTCTTCTGCACTGGTTTTCTCATTAGGAGATATCAGGTTATTTGAATGCCATTTATATAACGTCTGCTTGTCATAAACCATAAGGCGATAATTCTCACTAATGTATTTACCATGAGACGGAGCATAATAGAAATTCAAAATCGGCAATTGCCCCTTATATTCTTTTCCACAGAAAGGACATTTGGGCTTTGTACTATTGTCAAAGACAAACCAATGAGCATTACATTTTGTTCCTTGACATGGCTGGACCAGATCTGCTGTTTTTACAAGTGCTTCTTCCCATTCCGCCGCACTTGGTCTTTGTATCGGATTATGTAATCCATCGATAAAAGCCTTATCAAACAATTTTTTTAGATAGGGGCCACAAATAGTATAAGGCAACTTTGTAACATCTCCTTGGGGAAGCTCAGAAGGATTCAACTGATCCACTTTGGGACGGTTACTTTTATCTGTGGGATGTTCAATAAACAGAGCCTTTTCACCCATTGCTAATTCCTCGTCTTTGCCAGGATCCAAATCATATACCTTTCCTCCTCTAAGAGGGTGACGATTAAGCAAGTACATATAAATGAGAACAGCCAGTGCATGACAATCCGTATATCTATTAGGTAATTTTTTGTTGGGATCACCTAATTTCAAAGTTCTAGTTGCCATTACTTCTGGTGCAATAAAGTCTGGAGTTCCTACAACATCTGGCGGATATTTCCCAGGAACAACCAAACCGTCGCAGTCGATAATACATGCACTTCCTGTAATGGGATCAACCAACACATTCTTATATGACAAATCCGAGTGTGCCAATCCCGCAGCATGTAAACGTCTTACTGCACGAGCTATTTTTATGCACATGTGTAGATGAGTGAGCCAAGTCCCTTTTTGATCTGCAGGAAGGAACTTATTCCTTAGCCTTGCAGACGCAAACCATTTTCCTTCTTTTTCCTTACCCTTAAAAGGACCATCACTGAAAAAGAAATGCTTATGATAAGTGGGGCAGACTATACCTAGTTTTCCGTTCCACTCGACTAACTTCTCTGGCCAACAAAAAAGATTTTTCCAGTACTCTCCACCTACTTGATTGAAAATCTTCTCTCGGTACACACCTACAATGTTTTGCAGGCGATCTTTTGAGTTGGCATCTTGCTTGTCCCTAAAGAAACCAACAACATAACTTTTATCAGGACTGAAATATACATCCTTCATAGCACCAGAACCTATGACTTCATCAATAAATTCCACAGTGCTACCGTCTGTTGCCTTTAATGTTACTTTATTTGCCATAGCTATTTAGTATAAAATTGCAATTGTTCTATCGTCATGATTGCCTGGTGACCAGAAATCAAGCCAATCTAAGAGTTGATTCTTTGCCTCTTCATTATCATCAGACAAATCTACGGGATGCTCTGGATTATTAATCAGGTCATTCCACAGATTATCCCATTTGTCAGGATTATTTAGGTTCGCATCCGTTTCAAATTTGGGATCACTAACACCATCAGACATTAAGAACAAAGCTGTGAAATCAGGTACAATATTAAATCTCAATCGTTGATATAGCGAGGTCGCATCCTTAAAAATCTCAGGCATCGTAAGGAATCTGGTTTGACCAGCATATTCACCCTCATCAGGTATTCCAAGTAACTTGGCAGTATGATTTTCTTTGCTGTATAGACATATTGCGCCATCGCCGACCCAGAATGATGCAATAAACCATCCATAAGAGAATTTCTTGCAGATTGTCAGCAATAACGTTGTAGCATACAATTTTGAAGATTGTTTTTGTTTATCTGCTTCTGCAAAGATAGCTTTTTGGGCTTTGAATGCAGCAGTTCCAACAATCTTATATATGTAATCACCAACTAGTTTGCGAGCATCACTCTCACTATCGTTCTTATATTCATTATAAGTGTTTATATGCTCCTCAAAGTCTTCGCAATTCTCCAATTGAGACTTACAGTAATCAATAACTGTATCACATGCAATTCGCGAACCCTCTCTCGAGAACTTAGCCGAACCTGCACCATCAGCGACTGCTATAACATACCAATTAGTTTTATCGTCGTGGTACAATTTGAAGTGATCGTCACGAGGTTTACCTTCCTGAGCATGTGAGCGTCCTCTCTTACTTGCAGCAACGATGTCTTTTTGGGGCGTTCCATCTTCAAGTGCCGGCACTTTTACATAATCGACTTGGGTATGTTCTTTTATGTACTTAGGCTCTGGCATATTATCCCAATCAACATCCATATTTTTCCAAAGATTTCTGGGATCCTGATTGATAATCAAGGATATCTTTCGCTCCAAGACTGGCCGGTCATCTGGCAACTCCAGGCCTTTATAAACATATTTTATAGTCAATTCGTAGTTTGACTCTGGCATAGAATCACTTTGTTTGCGGAAGAAATCCAATGATGGAGTTCCTTGAATTGTGAAACTTTTACCATCTTCCGCAACAGTTATTGTTAGTCCATGAATATCTTTCTCCAGCCCCGTAACGGATTGTATAACCATATTATCATGAGGTGCTTTTACTTCATAATCATAAGGCTGATACTCCTTTGCATTTGGCAGGACAATCTGCAAGGACTTTATCTCGTTTTCTACAACTAATACTTTATCCATTAAATAGTCATTATATGAATTCCACAATTTTTCAGCTAGAAACTTTACAAAACCTTCAGCTTTCTCTTCATTCTGGCCTTTAGTGAGAATCTCTATGATTTTATCAATATTCATAATTATCCGCGTCCTCTTGTAATATTCATTCCACCTTCTTCAATAGCCCCAAGAGAACCTTCCATGCCACACCATGGGCAAGCAGTTGTCTCACCGTCAGAACACATGATATTACCACATTCGCAGACTACGACTCCTAACTGATTTCCGCAGCATGGACATGTAGGAACTCCACGCAATGACATTGTATTAATTTGTCTATTCGATTTTCCATCAGACAAACTATTATATGTTTCTTCGTCAACAGGGAAAGCTCCAACAAGTTTAAACTCAGTTCCCATCATATCTAGGCCCTCTAAACCTTCAATATTTGAAAGTCTTTTCGCATATTTAATTAAGTAAGTCTTCTTCGTATTTGAACATTTACCTAATAGAACTGCAAAGTTTTCATCTACTATACAAGGTTTTGAGCCATCAACTTTCTCCAAATTTATACCGGATGTTGGTGCAAGTTTAACATCATCAATTCCCTGATCTGTCACAGAAACGCTTGTGGTCTTAATTGATGCTGTAACCCACTTGAAAAATGCCTTAAATGACATTTTGTCAGTGTTAGTTAGCCTTAATACGTTGTCTGTCATTTGACCAAGCAATTGGGTGTTAACATTATCTCCAATAGATATTGCAACTAAATTGGCTTTACGCTTATAGTTATTATTCCATCTGCTAATCGCTCTCGAAGTGTCATCAGTAGGATTACCATCTGTAAAAAGGAAAATGATAGGTTTCCAATCACCCTTTTGCTCCGCGGTTGTCTTTACGAGGGAACTATCCATATCATTCATAAGATATTCCAATGCAACACCAAGAGAAGTACCTCCTCCTATTGGGAATGTGGGAGGATAGAATTTATACAATTCTGTTAGTGGAGATAAGCTTTTTGCCTTACCTGCAAAAGCTATAACACTCACGAAAACTGTCTCTAAGGCATATGGATCAGTACGCAATTCCTGAATAATAGCTCGCATACCTTCTTGAACTTGCTGTATCGGTTCACCAACCATTGACTCTGAAACGTCAACGAGGAAATAAACAGGTAATCTTCTCATAATTATTTCTATTTATAGTTTTATTGTAATATTCTAATTCATCCGTTGTATAAAAGGTAAAGGACTCAGATAAAGCTTTCCTGGACCAATAATTCGCATCAAACTTACACCTTCTCCACGAAGAACATTCCCGAAAGACCATCCACTTTGTATTTGAGATGTATTAAAACCGTGTAAAGCAACAATATGGTTTTCATCCACCTCTATAGATTCTCCAACCTCCAAAGGCTTCTCTATAATACTTCCTAAAGAATCAAGAAAAACAGTACTAGTGCCATCAATCTTCTGGAATAATCCAATGCCACCAAGAATTCCTTGCAAATTAACATTTAAGTTTAGCTGAATCTTGTTTGAAGAAGCAACGAAAAGCCCTCGACGACAAATAAGGTTTTCACCTTGTAACTTAATTGGTACAAGGGCGCATGATTTACCCGATAAAACCATTTTCTTGGTTTTATTTGTAGGATTCGAAAAATGTATGATTAAGATGGACTCACCAGACAAGGCCGATTTTAAGACTCCACCAAGTACACTCCCAATTCCATTATTGGAATTAGAATTGTTAAATTCTACGTCACGTTGAAGTCCTTCCTCTACGTATACAATACTCCCACGCTCAGCATAGAATGACTCACCTGGAGATAAAGAAACTTCAAGTGTCTTAAATTCATATCCTACTATCTTGCAGTTCATACTAAATTACGATATTAACTTCTTGCGGTGGGGGAGGTAGTTCTACGGAATCAGTTACGCCAATTGTTCGGCCACCACCCATGACTTGGATAGAAACCCACTGGAAGAACTTTTTGAAAGAATTGCTATCCATTGTATCAAGAGAGAAGACATTATCCGTCAGTTTCTTTAAAGGCTCTGTCTTAGCCTTCGGTCCGGCGGCACATGCAACAATGTTTGTGAAAGGATGTTTCTTAACTACAGGGATAATCTCATCGTAAGCTTGAACATCAGACGGTTTTCCATCCGTAAGAATGAATAATAACGGCATCCAATCTCCTTTTTGCTCTTTCGAACCCATGTTGACTTCCTTATCATATTTTTCACATAGAAGTTTTAAGGCTGCTCCCATGTGAGTCGGCCCGGATTCTGGTGTTACAATATTTGGCAACTGCAAGTCTGACAACTCAGTAAGAGGTAGTACCTGATTCACATCTTTATCATACGTAATGATGCTTATCCATACAGTTTCCAATGCATATGGATCTTGTCTTAAAGTAGTCATCATATCAGAAAGACCAACTTTTACCGATTCTATAGGCTCGCCTTGCATAGAACCAGATGTATCAATTAATATATAAACAGGCAATCTTCTACTCATGTTTAATCATCATTATTGTTATAACCCATATATGCACCAAATACAGCACTTCCTATTAACAAAAACCAAAACCAAGTATCTCCATCTTTTTCATAGGAATAGCCATAAAAAGCCATTATTGATTGATAAATAAAATAAGTAGCTGGTGTCAGAATAGCGCCTATAATAGCACCGCCAATAGATTTGCGAGGAACAAATCTGCCTATAACAGTAGCTACTATAACAGCACCTATACATAATGCCAGCATATATTCGGATTCAAGCCATATTCCTATAGCAGCCAAAGCAATGCCAACCAAAACACTGGCACCTAATCCTGCAAGGAAAGCCATTGTATAATTTGGCTTGTTTTCTGGTGCTTGATATGTGCCACCCGCATCGATTTGTTGGGTGGTATCATCGATCTTATTAATATCGTATTCTGACATAATCAAATTGTAATAGTCATCTCCGAATGGCTTTTAACCATTCGGAGAAAAGTTTATTTTAAACAACAATATTAACCTCTGGTGGTGGGGGTGGCAGTTCACTCATAGTTGTGGCTTCACTACCTGTATCCTCTATTGATTTACTTGAAGTACTAATAGAGGCAGATACCCATTTGAAGAAAGCTTTAATTGTTGCACTGTCGGCTGTATCAAGCTGAACCACATTCTCGGTGATTTGTTTTAGAGTATCTGTACTTGCACCTTGACCTGCAGCACATGCTACTACCATACCAAATTTTCTTTGCTTAAAATCAGCAAGTCCCTTATTTAAATCGTCTGTAGGGGCACCATCAGTCATAATAAAGACAAGAGGCCTCCAATCACCCTTTTGCTCGGCAGTGGTCTTAGTAACTTCGCTGTCAACTTTCTGTGCCAACAATGATAACGCTCCACCTAAAACTGTGCAACCACTGGCATCAATTGCCGGTTGTTGGAATGCAGCCAACTCTGTCAATGGAGTAATCTGCTGAGCAGTACTATTAAAGGTGATAATACTGATGTAGGCTGTTTCCAACGCATAAGGATCGCTTCTTAAGGTCGAAATCAGAGTTTGAACACCATTTTTGACAGCTTCTATTGGCTCACCATACATTGAACCCGAAGTGTCAAGAAGTAAATAAACTGGTAATCTTCTCATAACTTAAAAATTTTAAATTTATTATTTAGCTAAATTAATTCTTGGTGGAAGCGGAGGTAACTCATCTAAAATGATTTCGTCACTTTTGCTCTCGTCAATCTTAGCACTAGTTGTAGAAACTGATGCAGAAACCCATTTAAAGAAAGATTTGATACTCTCAGAATCCATTTCTTTCATCTGTATCACATTCTCGCTAATAAGCTTAAGCGCGTTGAGATTTGGATTTGGCCCAGTAGCACAGATGAGAATATTTGCAAATTGCGTTTTATTGAACTCACTCAACGCTTTTTCGACTTTATCTCCGGATTTCCCGTCAGACATGATAAAAACTAGAGGTTTCCAATCACCCTTATTCTCTGCTGTCGTTTTAATAACCTCTTCTTCTGCTTTAGCTGAGAGATACTTAATAGCTTTACCTAAGTAAGTTCCCAACTTAGCTTCCAAAGCAGGAGCAACAAATTTATATAGTTCTACAAGAGGAACAATCTGCTCAACTTTGTCGTTAAATACAATTAAGCTAAGAAAAACTGTTTCCAAGGCATATGGATCTGTACGTAATGTATCAGCCAAGATTGAAATACCTTGATTAACAGCTTCAATTGGTTCTCCTCTCATTGAACCTGAAACGTCTAGCAAGAGATATACGGGTAATCTCCTCATAGATACTTTTGTCGAACTGTATTTAATGTCTGATCAAATGTCCTGTCTGATGTAGGCTCTCCAATTGCATTGAATTTCCATTCTCCATCACGACGATAGAAAATACCCATAACCATTGAAACACTACCTGCAAAAGCTTTATCATTAGCAATGTCATAAGTAGCGAAGATTTCATTAACCTTAGTTGGTGTACCTTCGTAAATACGAATAGAAGCGAAGGGGATTATTTTGAAGTCCTGTCCTTTGAAACTATTCAAAACGAACGCAATCTTGTCAACATTAGTAGGAACCTTAGATAGATCAACTTGAATCACTTCATTATCTAATCCATCATCACCATCTGTATCTCCGGTTAAGTCATCTCCGCTATGATGAATAGCTCCATCTTTTGAACTGAGATGGCGATACCACACTTTATCAATAATGTGGCCATCGGCATCAAACTCGGCGCAGCTTGCATCCAAGTCAACTGCTTCTGTCGTGTCAAATAGGCCAAAGAACACCTTCTTATGAATAGCTCCCCAATTAACTCCCACACAAATGTGTTCAAGTTTGGTTCCGTTATTCTTTTCTAGGTTAATGCGCTGGCCCTTCTCTAATTTTATTGCCATAGTTTTTACTTTGAATAATCCTTCATTACACGTGCAATAGTGTGAACAATCGAACGGTCTTCAAAAGCATCACCTATAGCAGCAAATTTCCACTCACCATTGCGACGGTATAATTTACCCATCACAAGTCCACGTTTTCCAACACAATCTGTTCTGGTGGCAACATCATATTGAGCAAAAACTTCCTTAACCTTAGTGGGAGTTCCTTCATACATGCGAATGGAGGCATATGGAATACCAGAGAAGTCACCTTGATAATCTTCGTTATTATAGATATTCAAGAAGAATACTATAGATGCGACAGTAGGACTAACACGAGCCAAGTCAACGGTAATAATCTCATTGTCGAGACCGTCATCGCCATTTTGGTCACCCTGCAAATCATCACCTGTATGATGAAGTGCACGATCTACAGAATCAAGTTTTCCATTTGGCAGACCGATATTTTTGTCTCCGAAACGGTAAAGTGGTGAATAAATGTGGTCAATGGGTTTACCCTCTGCATCAAAAAGCAGACAACTTAAATCTAGGTCAACATCCACAACAGATGTAGAAAGACCAAAGAATGATTTCTTAGTGATAGCACCCCAGTTACAACCTACACAAAAGTTGGTAAGTTTGGAACCATTATCTTTTTCAAGATTGATCCTCTGTCCTTTTTCAAGTCTAATTGCCATAATTTAATGTCTTTAGTTATTAATCTTTTGAACCTGGCTTATAATTAAATCCCCATCCATACATACGATCACAATCAGAATGGCTGTCATGGAAAGAAATCAATTTCTTCACAGTAATGGAATTGTCACCACCAAAGTCAAGTTCTGCTATTGCACAAAAGCGCTTGTTGCTACTTTGTTGTCCCATTTCGACGATGATGTCTTCTTGCCCTGGCACTTTTACTTTGACAACAGCATTTGTCTCTGACCATTTTGCAACTCCTTCAAAGATGAATGTGTAGACAATAATGCGTTTGATGTCATTAATACCTTGTGGATTGACTAGAATGATTTCGCCTGAAGACGAACTTGTGCCTCTGTCATCACCTTGATGCCATATATACGGCTTCATGGTATAACAACCTTGATTGGTTTGACGGTCACGACTACCACCGCGCCCTCTTGAAAATTGCAAACCATCTATCAATTTCTTACTGCCGTCTCTAAGTTCATAAAAACAGCCTAAGTCTAAATCAATGGGCTTACCAAACATTTTCTTGAAGACTCCTCCCTGACTCCAATCAAGGTTAATGATAATCTCCCCTCTTGGAGCAGAGCCTTTTTCAAGGTTGATGCGATGCTGATCGCCACTTTTTTCCAATACTATGGCCATAAATTACATAAATTTTGATGCGTACTTTTTGCAAATTGACAACAAACCGTCAGCATGTGACTCACCTACTGCCTGAAATTTCCATTCTGTCCCCCTGCGATATAAGCGGCCGAATTCAACACCCTTTGACGTTGAGAAGTCTTCGTCAAGGTCGTATCTACAGATAATCTCATTGGTCAACGAATTTTTAATTTGTATAAATGCATTACGTACTTGACCAAAATTAAATTTTCTCTGAGGGTCATTTGGATCATTCGGATTATAGTAAATACTAACTGTAAAAAGTATTTCTTTTATATTTGATGATGTTTTAGTAAGGTCAACTTCTATCTCTTCGTTTCCTTCACCACTTTCATCATCATCTCCCAAATCATCAACAGAGCCAAGAACACTCATGTCAACAGAGCAAGGTCTCTCAACGCCATCAACAGTCGTCTTGTTTGGAGATCCATAAAAGACGAAATCATATTCGTTTTCAACCTGTCCTGATTCACCAAGTAAAAACGTTGATGCATCGAGGTCATATCGAGCATTTTCACTTAAAGCCCAGCCCATCTCAACTTTTAGTTTAGATAAGCCAGAATCAAGTTCCAAACGTTGTCCTTTTACAAGATTAATTGCCATATTAATATACGAATTTATTAACGAGAGCTTCTAATCCACCTTTACTGCCATTTCCAATGGCCTCAAATTTCCAGTCGCCGTTTCTACGATATAAACGGCCAAATTCAACAGCAGTCTCAATAGAGAAATCTTCATCAAGGTCATAACGGGCAATTTCTTCATCATTCTTGGCGTTATAAATTCTAATATAAGAATTACGAACCTGACCAAAGTTTTGACGACGCTCTGCAGCCTTATGAATTGTAGCAGTAAATACAATCTCCTGAATTGAAGCATCAACCTTAGTCAAATCTACAGTCAATGTTTCATCATCACCACCATCGCTATTACCTCCAGTTAAATCATCACCTGATGATTCAACAGAGCCGTCGGGTGATTTCTGGTTGTTGTAAAACACAAAGTACTCATCTTTGGGAGTTTTACCATTACTACCCAACATGAATGCTGATGCATCCAAATCAAAGTCTTCGCCACCTCCAGTATTAGGATCCCATCCAAGACCTACACCTACTAATGATAACGACTTCTCAATTTCAATTCGCTGTCCTTTTTCTAGATTAATCATAACTCATTTGTTTTTAGTTAATAAATACAATGCAAAGATAGTCATTTTAATAAATGATTTACCTTTTTCTGCAACATTAATGTCCTCACGAACAATTTTAGCATTAAAATGGGTGCAATGTTGCAACCCCTCTTTTCCACCTTAATTAATATATAAGGGGGATTCTGAAACGCAAAAATAAGAAATAAATCACAATTTATAGCAAATAACAAGCAAAATTTTACATTTTTTTGCAGAAATCATTGGTAATCTTGGTTTTTTCAATGAAAAATACCTAGAAAGTTGCAATCAAGAAAAAGTCATATTCTTTTAGCTGCCTACAGTTCTAAATACTAACCAGGGAATAATTCCTTTCCACTTTTTCTGGGGATAATCATCAGATATACCAATATCGTGGCGAATACCATCTTTACTACGATAATATACATAATCTGCTCCACCTGTAATATAGATAGCATCTATAAAACCATATTCTCGTAGGGCATCGGCGAAGTCCCAAAGGGTTTCTTTGTGGCGGGTGACGATGTAGTAGAGTTGATCATCGATACGGCCAATCGCGCGACGCTCTACCTTGCCGTGCAGGAAGAAACGGCCAGGTATTTCTCCGTTGCTGACGAGGATGAACTGGCGGAAGAATGAGCCGCCTCGTTCCTGAACATAGTCTTTGACCTTCTCGCTCCTCGAAATGCCTATGACACAGTTGTTTCCAAGCATAGCCATATAGCCCAGACGGTGAGTGTCGCTGTGACGGTCCTCACCATTGACAACGAGTGAGCCGATGTATGTGTTATCTGCTTTATGATCTGCAGAACGGCAATATAGATATACAGAGGTATCGGCAGTATCTGGCTCCTCGAACTCGATGGAAGCCTTTAAGCCGTGAATGGCATAAAAGTCCATGGCCACCCCCAAGATGCTATCGCTGGTCATTACAACTTCAGGAGTTCCCTGTTTTGCAGGCTTCTGAAGTTTCTCAATATTCTGCTCTGGGGTGACGGAAACAGATACACCTATGTTATAGTAGTAATTCCAGAAATAATAGCCTGCAAGGATAGCAACCATCAAACAGCCAATAGCCAACATTGCAAGAAACCGCTTCAGCCATTTTTGCTTTTTAGATGGGGCAACGACCTTCGTCACAACCTCCTTGGGCTGTGGCTGCTCATCACGCTCAATGATGATGATGGGCACTTCCGGTTTTTGCATGTTCAGTTCATCCATTGTCTACCCCTTTCTCGTTTTCAAGTAATTCCTTCAGCTGCTTCAATCCTTCGCGAGCGAGAGTAATGTTCTGAGGACTATCGGCTCTAGGCTGCCCATAAAAAATGATAGGCTCCTTTAAATCGCCTCCCGATAATATCAATTGTTGTTCCGTCAAATTAATAACATAGATATATCTCTTATTGACAATGAGGCTTCTTCCCACCCGGACAAACATATTGTTCTGGAGCTGTTGGAATACCTCATCGAAGAAATGAAGCTGGAATGTCATCTTGCGGCTTTTGCCATTTGTCAGAACCATGTCAGAATAGTTACCATCGGCACGGACATAGACAATCTCATCCGTGGCGACTCGCACCAATTCGGTGCTGGTAGATATTCTGAGCCATTCCATGCACTAACTGGTTTAATTTTGCAAATATACAAATTTTTATTGAAAGTCCCATATAAAATGCATCATTTTTAACTTTGTTTACTGACAAAAGACCAAAGTAGCATCTGTTTCTTCTCTTTATTGATAAGTGGCCACAGATAGTTCATGCCTCTGGAAGATACAGTAACACAGCCTTGACAACTTGAACGATGAAGAGGAATGTACTTCTTCCAACACCATTTATCTACCCATCCAGAGCTATGAATCATCAAGCCTCTTACATAAGCCGACTGATTATCTATTTCCATTCCCTTGAGACGGAAACTTCGCTTTAACCTGTTTCCCCGATCCTTTGTTACAAGAAATCGGCCTAATGTCGAGCACTCGCTTCCTGGGCGATTGCTGAAACGCGGACGTTCTGCAGTACTTCCTCCACCTGGACCATGCATAACATAGGTACTCGCAACTATCTTCTTTTGCTGAAAGTCCCATACAAACAAACGTGGCGTGCCAGAAGGAATGCCATAATCTACGAACAAGGCATAGTGTTCGTTCATGTTATGCCGCTTGACAAATGCGAGAGCTTTATCGGCCCTTTCCTCAATTGTCTTATACTCCCTGCGGTCAGGCAATTCCGGAAGACCGTAATACTTCCATGCCCAATGCAGGCAGAATAATGCTGCAACTATAGTAAACAACGATATTACAGCAAGACATCCCCATTTCCTTTGTCGACTCATTATTCTTTGTCTTTTGATACTGCTGTGAAAACCA
>Ga0310691_10003784_pt1 | contig 17690 bp, 30 predicted proteins | sample 176DNAGHGlowgp2_FD_203887 | JGI IMG/M metagenome (GOLD analysis project Ga0310691, IMG submission 203887) | Sheep rumen microbial communities from Palmerston North, Manawatu-Wanganui, New Zealand - 1766 DNA GHGlow gp2 (v2) (version 2) | ecosystem: Host-associated > Mammals > Digestive system >...
TGCTCAGTTTTCGCGCGCAGAATCCGGTATCCAGAATAAAAAATGGTTTTGGAATTTTTTAAAGCGCTTTTTCGCGCTCTGCCGATCAATTAAATCTAGTATCAGTCCGGACTGATTAAGCGCGAAAACGGCATATTCTTTATTTGTTTTATTTTAAATAATATGATATAATAATTATATATGAAAAAAGTTATAGGTGATATAAAATGATATTACATGGATATGGAAAAATAAGTTATGATGAATTATTAAAAATAGAATATGGAGCATTAGATTTACTCCCTATTAAAGATTTTTTAAAAAAAGATGTAGAAGTATAGAAAATTCGTCATGCAATTGAAGATGCTATTGAAATAGAACCGCATGAATTAAATCCTAAGTTTTGGACATATATGGAAAAATATGAAGATTTCTTTCAAGGAGATATTTTTAATTGGATGACTGAAGATGAATTTGTTAACTATTGTAAAACAAAATTTCCAGATATTAAATGGCAATCTGAAATTGTAGAAACATATACAATAGTATCAGCTGGCGATGAGAAATGCAATTAATAGACATAAATGAATTATTAAATAAGGAATAAAAAATGAGATTATTAAAGGTAGGTGAGGCCAGATGTAGCTAACGAATAAACAAGAAGAAGGATTAAAAACTGCAATTAATCGTTATAATTTAGGAATGCCTTATACTGTTATTTCAGGCTACGCCTGACTGGAACAGGAAAGTCAACCCTTGTCAAATTTATTGTTGCAGCCCTTAATATAGATGAAGATGATGTCGCATATATAGCCTATACTGGAAAAGCATCTCAAGTATTAAAGAGTAAAGGATGTAAAAATGCTATTACAGCACATAAATTGCTCTATTACGCCAATAAAAATAAAGATGGAGAATTTATTTTCCACCCCAGAGAAAGGCTAGAACATCCTTATTAGTTAATAGTGGTAGATGAAGTTTCAATGTTGCCAGAAGAAATGTGGTATTAGCTTCTTTCTCATGGAGTTTATGTTCTAGCTCTTGGAGACCCAGGGCAATTGCCTCCAGTTAAAGAAAAACCAGCTCCTATTTTAGAAAAGCCACATGTATTTCTTGATGAAGTAATGCGGCAAGCTCAAGAAAGTGCGATCATACGTCTTTCAATGCATATCAGAGATGGAAAGGATTTTAGAACTTTTCCATCTGTAAGTGGAGAAGTATTAATTATTCCTCATAAATATTAGTTTGCAAGTGAAGATCAAGCTCTTTTACAAGCTAGTCAGATTATTTGTGGAACTAATGCAGAACGTAATAGATTAAATAATAGAATTAGATAGCTTCAAGGAAAAGGCCCAGAACCTGAAATAGGAGATAAAATTATAGGATTAGATAATCATTGGGATGATATTAGCGAATAGGGCAATGCTTTGACTAATGGGGCAATAGGAGAAATTACTTCTTATGAAATAAAACCTCAATTTTATACACAAAGTAATGCCCGATGGAATGGGTTTCCAGAAGAGACAAAAATAATGTGGACTAATTTTAAGACAGAATATGATGATAATTTTTATCATATTCCTATTGATTATAATTGTATCACGACTGGTGAACCATAGTTAACTTCTAGACAAGAAGCTATTATAGCTAATTATAATAAAGGACTTTCAGCAAAACAAAGGCGAGACCCATGGTATGATGCTGCAAGATATCATAAAGAAATTCCTTATCATTTTAACTATGGGTATGCAATTACTTGTTGGAAGGCCTAGGGCAGTGAATTCCCTCTGGTTTTAGGCTATGAAGCGAAATGGCTGAAAAATAAGAATCCAGAAGAGTATAAAAAATATTTATATACATTAGTAACAAGAAGTAGCGAAAAAATTATTCTCGTAGGAGATTGACTTTTTAGAAAATATATGATATAATATATATAGAAAATATGAAGAAAATAAAGGAGTTTTTAGCATGGTAAATACTTTTTTTGATGTCCACGGCCATACAGAATATAGTAATTTAAGGCTTGTGGACTGTATCAACCATCCTAAGGACTTAATTGATAGAGCGATAGAAGTAGGGCTTAGTGGTTGTAGTGTAACTGATCACGAAGCCTTATGTTCGCATATGATAGTCAATAAGTATGCAAAAGAAATAAAAGAAAAATATCCAGATTTTACAATTGCATTAGGTAATGAAATTTATCTTACAGATACAAGAGATAAAGGTTAGAAATATTATCACTTTATTCTTTTAGCAAAAGATAGGTTAGGTTATAAAGGACTTTGTGAATTAAGTAGCACAGCATGGTATAATCTTTATGTTGATCGTAGACTTGAAAGAGTTCCAACTTTAAAATCTGAACTTCAAGAAATTATGAAGAAATATAAAGGTCATATTATTGCGACAACTGCTTGTATTGGCGGAGAATTGTCTACAAATCTTCTTGGATTGGCACTAGCGCGAAAAGCGCAAGATAAAGAAGCAGAAAAAGAATATTATAATAAAGCTTGCACTTTTATTAATTTCTGTATAGATACTTTTGGAAAAGATGATTTTTATATTGAATGTGCGCCTAGTCCTAAAGAAGATCAAGTTCTTGTAAATAAACAATTATTAAATGTTGCTCATGCTTTTAACTTAAAAATGGTTGTAGGAACAGATGCTCATTATCTTAAAAAAGAAGATAGATTTGTTCATAAAGCTTTTTTAAATTCAAAAGATGGTGAACGTGAAGTAGATGAATTCTATGAATATTCATATATGCAATCACCAGAAGAGGTAAGAGATCATTTAAGTGCGTCAATGAGTGATCGAGATATTGATTGGATATTTGAAAACTCATTAGAAATAAAAGAAAAAATAGATTTTTATTCATTAGAAAAACATCAACATATTCCAGAAGTAAAAGTAATAGATTATAAGAAACAAGGATATTTAGAATATTTTGGTGGTTTATTTGATGGTTATAATGATCAATTAGATGAATTTTATAATAAATATCCAATATTAACAGAACTTTTTGATAGTGATAATATTCAAGAAAGATATTGGGTTAATCAATGTTTTAAAGCATTGATTGATAAAGGTATCGGATTAAAAGAAGAATATTTAGCTCGTTTAAATGAAGAAGCACGAATTAAAAAAGTAATTGGTGAAAAATTAGAGACTTGTATGTTTGCTTATCCAAATACTCTTCAACATTATATTGATTTGTTTTGGAGATGCGGCAGTACAGTAGGTGCGGGACGTGGTTCGGCCTGTTCTGGTTTAAACCATTATCTTTTAGGAGTAACTCAGCTTGACCCGATTGAATGGGGCTTGCCTTTCTGGAGATATCTGAATGATGAACGTGTAGAACTTGGTGATATTGACCTTGACTTGGCGCCAAGTAAACTCCCAAAAATACTTGAAGAGATTCGTAAAGAACGTGGAGAACTTGGAATTATTCAGGTTTGTACATTTGGAACAGAAGCGACAAAGTAGGCAGTATTGACGGCATGTAGAGGTTATAGGTCAGAAGATTATCCTGAAGGGATTGATGTTGATGATGCTCGATATATTTCATTATTAATCCCACAAGAAAGAGGAATTATTTGGAACCTTCATGATATGATCTATGGAGATCCAGATAAAGGGAAAAAACCACAAACACAATTTATTAATGCTATTAATACCTATCCAGGACTTTTAGAGATTATGCAAGGTATTGAGGGTCTTGTCTCTCGTAGAGGAATTCATGCTTCTGGAGTTATTTTATTTGATGAGAATATTTATGAAGAAGCAGCAATAATGCGTGCGAAAAGTGGAAATTTAATTACACAATGGGATCTTCATGATCAAGAAGCAGCAGGAAGCGTTAAATATGACTTTCTTCTTACGGCAGTATAGGATATTATAGTTGAAACAATTGATTTGCTACAAGCTGATGAAGTTATTGATCCAACTTTGAGTTTAAGAGAAGTGTACAATAAATATCTCCATCCTAATGTATTACCACAAGATGACGAAGAAATGTGGAATGCATTAGCAAATGGAAAAGTCTTAGGATGTTTCCAGTTTGAAGGAGCAGTTGGAGCGCAAGCCGCAAAAAAAATTAAACCACATAATCCGTTAGAAATGGCAGACGCAAATGGTTTGATGCGACTTATGGCAAGTGAGCCTGGCGCAGAAATGCCATTAGATAAATATGTCAGATATAAAAATGATATTAGTCAATGGTATAACGAAATGGATACCTGTGGATTAACAAAAGAAGAAGAAGGATATGTTGAGCCATATTTTAAATCTTCTTATGGAGTTCCGCCAAGCCAAGAACAACTTATGAGAATGTTAATGGATGAACATATTTGTGGATTTTCATTAGCAGAAGCGAATGCGGCTCGTAAAATTGTTGGTAAGAAACAAATGAGTAAAATTCCAGCACTTCGTGAAAAAGTATTAGAAAAAGCAAGTTCACGAAAATTAGGTGAGTATATCTGGAAATATGGGGCTGGACCACAAATGGGTTATTCATTTAGTATTATTCATGCTTTGGCATATTCATTTATTGGGATGCAGACATTATATTTAGGAATTAAGTATCCAATTTATTGGAATACAGCTTATTTAATAGTAAATAGTGGATCATTAGAAGCAGAAGAAGAAGATACAGATGATGATAAACAAGAGGGAACTAATTATACTAAGTTGGCAAAAGCAATTGGGCAAATTAGAGCTGCAGGAATTCAAGTAAGTTTAGCAGATATTAATCGTTCAGAATTTGGATTTGTTCCTGATCCAGAAAATAATCAAATTCTTTTTGGAATGAAAGGTATGTTAAATATTGGTGATGATATTATTGAAGAAATTATTAAACATCGTCCTTATAATTCACCAAGAGATTTTGTAAATAAAATAAGCCCAAAGAAAAATGTTATGTTATCATTGATTAAAGGTGGGGCCTTTGACCATATGATGGATAGAAAAGAATGCATGGTATGGTATCTTTGGGAAATTTGTGATAAAAAGAAAAAAATTAATCTTCAAAACTTATCTGGTTTAATGAAATATAAATTAGTACCAGAAAATAATGAAGATCAAGTAATGGCTCGAAGAATTTATGAATTTAATAGATATTTAAAAGCAATAACAATTCCAGCAAATAAATTAAAACCATATTATGTGCTTGATGAAAGAGCTATGGGATTTTTGGTAAATATTCAACAAGAAGATATTATATGTCAAAATGGAAATATTTATTGTATTTTAAAAACTGATTGGGATAAAATTTATCAAAAATGGATGAATATATATCGTAATTGGATTTCAGAAAATCATGATGAAATATTAAATAAATATAATGAATTAATATTTCTTGAAGAATGGAATAAATATGCGCGAGGTAGTATTTCAGCGTGGGAAATGGAAGTTTTATGTTTTTATTACCATGAACATGAGCTAGCACATATTGATAAAAATAGATATAATTTTGCAAATTTCTATGAATTATTACCAGAACCTCAAATTGATAGAACATTTACAAAGAATGGTAAAACAATAAATATTTATAAATTATATAAAATTTGTGGTACTTGTATCGCAAAAAATAAAAATAAAGGTTTAGTGACTTTATTGACAACTGATGGAGTTGTAGAAGTAAAATTTAGAAGAGAATATTTTGCTTTATTTGATAAACAAATATCGGCAAAAGGTGATGATGGCAAGAAACATATTATTGAAAAGAGCTGGTTTAATCGTGGCTCAATGATTATAGTGCAAGGAATGCGGTCAGAAGATATGTTTATTGCTAAAAAATATGCTTCATCAGATGGGCATCAATTATATAAGATTGATGAAGTTATTGAAGATGAAATTAGAATTAGAACAACACGCGCACAAGGAGATGCGGAGGATGAAGAAGAATGATTGAAGAAATTAGTGAATATGGGAATTTAAGAAAAATAATCCATAGATTATTATGTCCTAATTGTAAAGTAGAGATGATAATGGGAAATACAGTTTATATGACGAATCCTCCACTCTATCCTTATGAATGTCCTTAGTGTGGAATGCATACTTCTGTTAGGCAGATATATCCTTATACAGAAATTGTAGGCGAACCTATATGCACTTACCAATAGGAGATAAATTAATGACAAATAAATATACTATTATAGCCATTATTGGAAAAGCTGGGTCTGGAAAAGATACATTATGCCGAGCATTATTAGAAGAGCCAGAATTTTTTAATGCTCGGCCTATTATAAGTTGTACGACTAGGCCAATTAGAGATAATGAAAAAGATGGAGTAGACTATCATTTTTTAACAAATGATGAATTTACTAATTAGGTTCTTTCTGGAGAAATGTTAGAAGCAACAGTATTCAACACTTGGTGTTATGGCACTTCAATAAATAATCTTGATAAAGATCATATTAATATTGGAGTATTTAATCCAGAAGGAATTGGATTACTTAGAGATAATACTAATATAAATCTTGCTGTTATTTATATTGAAGCAAATGATAAAACTAGACTTTTGCGACAATTAAATCGTGAAAAAAATCCTGATTGTCATGAAATCATTCGACGTTTTTCTGCTGATGAGCATGATTTTAGAGATGAAGAAATTGAATATATAGAACCAGATATGTTCATTACTAATAATGATGGGGCTGATATTAAACGTATTTCAAAAGTGGTCGCATAGGCATGGGCGAAAGGGCAAATCTAGTTAAAAAATACAAAATAAATTTTATATATATTGATAACTATACAAGATTTAGTATTGGAGGTCATATATTATGAGTGTTATTAAAAGGGATGGAAGTATTGTTCCTTTTGATGCTACAAAAATTGTAAATGCAGTAAATAAAGCATTTATTGAAGTAGATGGAAAGTTATATGAAAATGATACAGCAACTGATATTGCTATGGAAATTGGAGATGCAATTCTTAAACTTAGTAATTCGATTGATGTAAGTGTTGAATAGATTTAGGATAAAGTAGAAGAATATCTAATGCGTTCTGAGCGCCCTGATGTGGCTCGCGCATACATTCGTTATAGATATAAAAAAGAAATTGCTCGGAATTATCAAAAGGATTTCATTGATGCTATTCGTGAAAAACTTGAAGGAAAAAATATTGTTAATCAAAATGCAAATGTAGATGAATAGTCTTTTGGTGGACGTAATGGTGAAGCAAGTAGCGTTGTAAACAAAAAACTTGCTCTTGATTATATCATTTCTCCAATGGCAAGGGCTCATCATATTAATAATGAAATCTATATCCATGATTTAGATCATTATTATTTAGGTGATCATAACTGTCTTTCAATTCCATTTGATGAGCTTTTGGCAAAAGGATTTAATACTCGTTAGACCGATGTGCGGACAGCTGGTTCAGTAAATACAGCATGTCAATTAGTAGCTGTTATTTTCCAACTTCAATCTTTACAGCAATTTGGTGGAGTAAGTGCTACACACATTGACTGGACAATGGTTCCATATATTCGTAAGAGTTTCTACAAACATTTTAGAGATGGAATTGTTTGGGTAGAACATAGAATTCTTGATTGCACTCCTCCTGATGGAGTAGATGTTACAGATTTAGCTATTGATGGTAAATTTTATAAAGATCTTGAATGCCCAAATGCTTATGATTATGCTATGATCATGACGGAAAGAGAGATTTATCAAGCGGTAGAGGGCTTATATCACAATCTCAACACCCTTCAAAGCCGGTCAGGCAACCAATTACCATTTACAAGTTTAAATTATGGTACTTGCACATTGCCCGAAGGTCGTATGTTTACTAAAGCTCTTTTGGATGTTAGTATTGAAGGACTCGGCAAACTTCATAAAACAGCAATTTTCCCATGTGGAATTTTTCAAAAGATGAAAGGCGTTAATGATAAAGGTAGTCCTAACTATGATCTTTATCGCCTTGCCCTTGAATCAACTAGTAAACGTCTTTATCCAAATTATGCAAATGTTGATTGGTCAGGAAATGCTGGATATGATAGAAATGATCCTACCACTTACTTTAGCACAATGGGATGTAGAACTGTAAATGGAGCTGACATTAATGTAGAGCCAGGCGTAAATCCTCAGCGTAAAGATGGTAGAGGAAATATTTGTCCTGTTACTATTATTCTTCCTACTATTGCTATGGAAGCAAGAGAAAAAGTATTTGAAGAAGATGGAATCAAAGGCCTTTCTACAGATTTATCATTAAATGTAAAATGTATTGATACATTTATGGAGCTTTTGGATAAAATGATTCATGATGCACGTGACATGCTTATTGAAAGATTTGAATATATTTGTTCACAAGATCCATCAAGTGCTAAATTTATGTATGAAAATAATACAATGTCTGGTTATCATCCAGAAGAAGGAATTAGAAGTGCACTTAAACATGGTACTCTTGTAATTGGACAACTTGGTCTTGCTGAAGCTCTTCAAATTCTTATTGGTTGTGATTAGACTGATCTAAAAGGAATGGAATTAGCTAAACAAATTGAAGGATTGTTTAAAAAGCGTTGTGCTGAATTTAAACAAGAAAAACATCTTAATTTTGGCGTTTATTATACACCTGCAGAAAATCTTTGCTATACTGCATTAAAGAAATTCCGTGAAAAATATGGAGAAATTGAAAATGTCAGTGATAAAGATTTCTTTACTAATTCTATGCATGTTCCTGTATGGAAAAAGATGTCTCCTTTTGATAAAATAGACATTGAAAGCCAATTAACAGGATATAGTAATGCAGGATGTATTACCTATGTAGAACTTGATGCATCAGTAGTGCATAATATTGATGCTCTTGAATAGATAGTAGATTATGCAATGGATAAGGACATTCCTTATTTTGCAATTAATGTTCCTTCTGATACTTGTTTAACCTGTGGATATTAGGGAGAAATAAATGATAAATGTCCTATTTGTGGAAGTAAGAATATACAACAGTTAAGACGGGTAACGGGATACCTTACTGGTAATTATACAACGGCGTTTAACCTCGGCAAACAAGATGAGGTTCATCATCGTGTTAAACACGTCGGGGAGATGACAAAATGAGAATTATTGAACATGGAGATAAGTTTGAACTTGGAGAAGTGACTTGTTGTAATTGTCATTGTAAATTTGCATATAATAGAGCTGATATAAAGATTCAACATATAAAAGAATGGGATACTTATGACCGCGATGAGTATGATATAAATGTTGTGTTTTGCCCTGAATGTAAAATTACTCTTACATTAAAGGGGGAGCGACCATGAGATATGCCGGTATTATAAGGAATGATGTGGCTGCAGGCCAAGGAGTATGCGTAACCTTTTTTGTACAAGGATGCGCATAGCATTGTGAAGGTTGCCATAACCAACAAACTTGGGATTTTAATGGTGGATATGAATTTACATAGGATACTTTAAATAGTATTATTACTGCATTAAAAGCAAATAATGTATAGCGTAATTTTGCTATAATGGGAGGAGAACCTCTTCATCCTGATAACTTATTTTTAACTAATTTAGTAATTACTGAAGTTCGTAAACATTATCCTGATATAAAAATTTATTTATGGACTGGTTACGTCTATGAAGATTTAGTTGATAAAAAAGAAAAATTATTATAGAATATATTAGAAAATATAGATGTTTTAGTTGATGGACCTTTTATTAAAGAATAGAGAGATATTACTCTTGCAATGAGAGGTTCGAGAAATCAACGTATTATTGAGTTGAAGGAGAAAAATAAAACATGATTATTACAATTTGTGGAAGTACTCGCTTTAAAGATGAAATAATGGAAGCAGCTAAAAATCTTACTATGGATAACCATATTGTTCTTGCTCCTTGTATTTTCCATCATGCGGATGATATGGAATTAACTGCTGAATAGAAGATTCGTCTTGATAATCTTCATAAGCAGAAAATTAATATGAGTGATGCTATTTTTGTTGTTAATAAAGATGGTTATATTGGAGAAAGTACTTATGGAGAAATCGACTGGGCACAGCGTATGAAAAAGGAAGTGTATTTCCTTGAAAATCCTAATCCAGAAGAAGAAAAAACAGAAGATACTGAAGAAGAGGTTTCTGAGCCCACTGAGCCAGTAAACGACTGATAGGAGGGCTAGCCATGAGAATATATTTGGCTGGCCCAATCTTTTTTTACGGGGATTATCTCCGTAATATAGAGTGGGCTACAAAATTAAGAGAAGCATTTCCTGATGCATATATTTATTCTCCAGTAGAAAATACTGAAATAAATGGAGTAGAAGGAAAGAAGAAATTTGCAGGATCACAGGAGATCGCTAATGGAGACAATATTCGTCTTGATAATACTGATATTCTTATTGCTTGTATCGACGGTGATGTATTACCTTCAGGCACCTGCGCAGAAATAGGTAAATTCCATGAAAAGATTATGCGAGGCGATAATAAGTATATTATTGGTATTTGCACTGATACTCGCCAGTGTTATAATACTCATAGTGATGCTAAAGACATTGGAGGTAGATCTTCCCTTGGTGAACAGCAGTATTCTTATTAGAACCTTTATGTAACTGGTTTGATTAAGCAAGCAGGAGTTCTTGTTTATTCAATTGAAGAAGTTATTGAAGAACTTTCGAAGGTATATAGTAAATATGATAGTTGATATGATACGTATCCCTACTGATAAAGATGGATACCCATTATATGATATGGATGAAATACGAACAATGTTTGAAAAATATTAGGCAATTTTCCCAGATCATTAGGTATTCGCTATGTTAGATAAAATAAAAGTATGGGAAGATTTAGATATTGACTCTTTAAAATCAATGCGTTAGTTTTTAGATGAAATAATTACTTCTAAGGAGATAGAAGAAAATGGTTTATAATGTAGAAGATAAATTACCAATAAATAAGTTGCTCTTATTTGCTCTTCAAATTATGCTTAGTTGTTTCACAGCAACAGCATTAATTGCGCAGATTTGTGGCGTTGCTCTTTCTGGCGCATTTGTTGGAGCAGGTATGGCAACAATAGTATATTGGTTAATTACTCGTAGGCAATCGCCAATGTTTATTAGTAATAGTGGAGCATTTGTTGCGCCCGTATTAGCAGCACTGGCTGCAGGTGGATATACTGCTGTTGCTATTGGCGGATTGACTGCTTGTGTTGTATATACAATTTTTGGAATTATTTTCAATAAGATTTCTATTGATAATCTTTATAAATTTATGCCAAAAGCATTAATAGGTTCTATTACAATTGTTATTGGTATTAATCTTATGGGATTCATCACTGGATATATTGGTGATACTGGTAATGTCGGTGTGGCAATTGCGCTTATTACTGTTCTTGCGATCGCTTTATCTAATCATTATCTTAAAGGTATTTGGTCAATGTTCCCATTTCTTATTGGAACACTTGTTGGATATGTAGTAGCAATTCCATTTAGGTTAGTTGATTTTAGTAAATTTGCCGGAATTAGTTTATTTACCTTACCAGACTTTGCATTTTCAAAATGGACTTCCGTAGAACTTACTACATTAATCCCAATCATAATTATGTATATTGCTTTTACAATTTCAGCAATTTGTGAATGTCTTAGCGACCATGCAGCACTTGGTAATATTATTGGTAAAGATCTTTATAAGAATCCTGGCCTTAGCAGAATTTTTGTAGGTGAAGGTGTAGCAAATCTTGCTTCTTCATGTTTTGGAGGACTCGGAGCTTGTTCTTATGGAGAATCAGTTGGTACAATTGGTTTCAGTAGATGCGCAGCTTCTCGTGTAACATTTGTTGCTGCTATTATGATGATTCTTCTTGGATTTATTGAACCAATTCAAGCATTTATTGCTTCAATCCCAAGTTGTGTAATTGGTGGCGGTACAGCATGTGTGCTTTATGGATTTATTAGTTCTAGTGGTATTAAATTACTTAAAGATGTAGATTTAAATAATTCTAAAAATCTTATTCTTGTATCAGTAATTCTTGCTATTGGAATTAGTGGAATTACAATTGGAGGTTCTGTATTCAGTCTTTCTGGAACAGCTCTTGCTCTTGTAATTGGTATTATTCTTAATCTACTCTTAAAGGAGAGAGCAGAATGAAAAAATTTATAAGTTTATTAATTTGTTTAGTTTTATTAACTGGAATTATTATTACAGCTAGTGCAACTAATGTAGAAAATATTACACCTAGTACTAATGTATTTATTCCAGGAGTAACAGGACAGGATGTCCCAGTTCAAGGCCCTTTCCCAACACGGTATGACGCAGGACCTAATACATTTATAGTATATGGAGAAGCATTAGAAACCTGGACTTATTATAATCCTATCACTGGTAATATAATTGCGCAAGATTCTAATACTTAGAAAAATACATAGGAGACTTCTACTGAAGATAAATCTACTACATTACCAGAAGATAAAGATTAGTCAGTAGAATATCAGATTGATCAAGAAGAAGTTAAACAAGAAATTTTTGAATTAACCAATAAAGCTCGTCAAGAAAACAATTTACCTGCGCTCACTTACAATAAAGATATTCAAGATGCCGCAGATTTACGAGCTAAAGAAATTTCAACTAAATTTTCACATACTCGTCCTGATGGATCAAGTTGCCATACTGTAGTTGAAAAATTCGATTATAAAGTAACAGGTGAAAATCTTATTATGGCAGATAATCCAATTTCTGAACCAGAGATTTTACTTGATACATGGATGAATAGTGAAGGTCATAGAGCCAATATTTTACTTGCAGATTATACAAGTATTGCTATTGGGTTATATGAAAAAGATGATGTAACATATGCAGTCCAAATTTTTATGGGATAAAAAAAATAGAGGATTCAATTAATTTTGAATCCTCTATTTTTTTTTTTTTTTAAATTGCGCTTTCCAGCTTATGCCGATCGGTGTAGCCTGGAAAGCGCAATTCCTTTTCTTAAGAAAAATTAAGAAAATTTTTTGCCAAAATTTATTAAAATATTTACTAAAATTTTTAATATAAAATGGTAAGGAATTACCAAAATATTTTTCTAAGAAAGGAAGGTTAAATGTGTATAATTACTACTAGCAATAGACCGGTGCCAAACCAATTGGGACTCCAACATATGCCGCTCCTCCTCCATTATTTTTAAAAGGGCATCCTGTTTCTAGTCTTGAAGAAGTAAAAGCCACGTCCATTGATTTTGATGGGTCAATATTCTATTTTCCTGATATAGCGAATAAAAGAATTTACACTAAAGCTATTGATATGAACGGTATAGCTACTCTTAATATGTATGAGTTAAAACCTCTTCCTCCAGAAGGAGCAGTAAATGGTGACTATATAACTCGACAAGAATTTGAACAAGCAATTGCCGCATTAACTCAATCGTTATAGCCACAGTAGCAACCTCAACAATAGCAGCAGCCTTCTACATATAAGGAGGTTTTTTAATTGAATCCTATCCAATAGATGATGTAGATGGTAAGAATGAAATAGAACCCACAAGAAATGATGTTAAACTTTTTACGTTAGTAGAATACGCCAATGGGACAAAACCTCCTAAGTCTAGCCCAAGCAAATAATACAGCAGATATTGAAAAAATTGCTAGAAATATTTGCGCTCAAAAGGGTATAGACTTTGATAAAGAATTTACTGCCTTTAAACAAAGTTTAGGGCTGTAAAAATATATATCAAAGGAGGACATGTCAATATGTTCGATTCAACAAATGGTTATAGTTTAGCAGACATCGCTGCCGCAAGCGGCAATCGCTCAGGGAATGGTTTCTTTGGTGATGCCAATGGTGGTTGGTGGCTCATTCTCCTTTTCCTTTTTGCTTTTGGTGGTTGGGGCAATAATGGATGGGGAAATGGAAACAATGGTAATGGTGGAATCACTCCCGCATTCTTAGGTTTTGACTCAATGAGTGATAACATCACAAATGGTTTTTATAATCTCAACACTGGTATTCTCAATGGTTTTGCAACTACTACTGCCGCAGTAAATTCTGGTATCAGTAATATTCAATCTGATATTTGCCATATGGGTATGCAGAATCTTTAGAATACTAATAGCATTAATCAAGCGATTAATAACAACACCGTCGCAGGTATGCAGAATACCTTTGGTTTAACGCAGCAATTATCTAGTATGCAAGCAGCACAGCAATTAGCAAATTGCCAAACCGATCAGAATATTGCAAACAGTTTCGCAACATTAAATTATAATATTGCAACTGAAGCTTGCGCTGATCGTCAGGCTGTTGCTGATGGCGCTCGTGATATTATGGAAAATTGCAATGCTAATACTCGTTCTATTCTTGATTTCTTAGTACAAGATCGTATTGCCGCTTTACAAAGCGAAAATAATTCTCTTAAGAATCAAGTATCTTAGAGTGAGCAAAATGCTTATTTGTTAGCTCATTTGCAGCCAACTCCTGCTCCTGCTTATCTCGTAGCTAATCCATATACCGGTGTTTATGGTTATGGTTATAATGGTAATGGCTACTGGGGTGGTGGCCCTAATTTTGGACCTGGCCCTTTTAACATCGCTGGTTAAGGAGGAAATCTAAATGGAAATTACGGCTACAGCTGTACAAACTGTTGCTCCCAATGGCGTGGTAGTATTTAATGATGTTACCGCTGCGGGTAGTCCTAGTATCCTCCATAGAGGGGGTTCTGGTTTAATTACTCTTCGTGGACTTACTAATCAGTGGAGAGCCAGATTTGTTGTAAATTGTTCTATGAATGTTGCTTTGCCAGCTGATGCTACAGCAACAGAACCGATTAATGTTTCAATAGCATTAAATGGAGAACCATTAAATTCAACTACTATGATTTCTACTCCAGGAGTAGTAGAAGAATTTAATAATGTTTCACGCTCTGTTACTATTGATGTGGCGCGCGGATGTTGCGTTCAAATTAGCATAGAAAATACATCCGCTGTGCCCATTGATATATAGAATGCAATTCTTAATGTAGAGAGGGTGGCATAATGGAAAATTTAAAAAATATTAAATGCAGTTTAGTAGGATTAGTTCAAACCTAGTTAGGAGATCTAAAACATACTGACGCTAAAGAGCTTGGCGAAGTCATAGATATGATAAAAGATTTAGAGGAAGCCATGTACTATTGCGCTATTATTGAAGCGATGGAAGAGAGTAAGAAAGAGAAAGAAAATTCTGAAAATTCCTCATTTAATAATATCAACTATTATATGGAACCTATGTATTATCAAGAAGGCGGCCAAGATAGCGGTAGTCATGGTGCTGGCATGGGCAGCTCTGGAATGGGCGGTGCTCGCAACTATACTCCTTATATGGAATATGCTCCTTATATGATGCGCGATGAAAAATGGAGAGATCAGAGATTATATAATACTGCTGATAAGACTTATAATAGTCGCCGCATGTATATGGAAAGTAAATAGAATTAGGCTACTGATCAACAATCTATGAAAGAACTTGAACATTATATTAAAGACTTAGGAGATGATCTTACTGATATGATAAGAGATTCTTCTACTGAAGAAAAATAGGTTCTTTCTTAGAAACTTCAGCAATTAGCTACTAAAGTAAATAAATGATAGCTTTTGCTTTAAATGGTTAGGTATGGTGGGTGCGCGTAGTCCCACCTACCTTTCCTTCTTTACTTTTGCCTACTGGAGAATTCACACTTGGATGTTGTGATAACAATACTCATACTATTTTTATAGCTGATGGGTTAGATGACCGCAAATTCAAAAAAGTATTATGTCATGAGATAACTCATGCAGCTATGTTTAGTTATTAGGTAGAATTAACACTTGATCAAGAAGAATTATTAGCAGACATATTTTCAACTTATGGTAATGAAATTATTATGGTAACTAATAAAGTATTTACCAAAATTAAAAAGGATAAGTATTTTTAATACTTATCCTTTATTTTTTTTATTTATTTTTTTTATATTAATCTTTCTGGAGGAGTAAAAGTATTTGTATAACGAGCAATTCTAGAAATTCTAAAATCCTAAATATAACATTGATAAACTGGATAAAAATTATTATTTTGCATATAAGCTCCTATTAGAGCATAACTATTAGTATTTGTAATAATATTACTAACTGTACTTGTATACTAAGCATCAATTAAACCATTAAAAAATTGATACATTGTTAATCCCTATCTTACAAAAGCATAATGAAACCATGTATTAGCTGTTGCGGCTCTATTTGTACTATACCAATTATTCCAATAGTTCCAATTAGTGCCAGTTGTGCTATACCAGAGATGATTTGGCCATCCACTAACATGACCTATTATTATACCACATTCATTAGATGGGCCTGGTAAATTAAAAATTGTCCCTGGACCAGTATTTCCTGTTAATGTAACTGGCATAGCCCAATATTCAATTGTTAAATCTGCGGCTCCAGAACATAAATCATTTTTTAAAATTTTTAAATAAGAAGAACCATTAAAATAAATACTATTTCTTCCATCTCTTTTAGTAGTAGTATTAATTGTTGTTCCTCCATTATTTTGAATTGTACTATGAAAATGACTTTTATCTTCAATTGTATCAGTCATTAAAAACCAAGTATCATTATCAATATTATATACTACTCTTTGTTCTATTGCATTAGTTATTCCAATCATTTATATCAACTCCATAAAATCTTTCAAAATAATTATATCGTTTTTTTTTTTTTTTTTGCAAATAGTAATAATAAAAAGACAGGTATTTTAATTAAAATACCTGTCTTTTTTTTTTTGTTTATTTGACAAAAATTTTTTCATTTTATAGTGAAAAAAGCTTTGATTTTACCAATTTTCAGTTTAATTTTTTAAAATTTTTTGGTATAATATATTTAGAAAAAGAAATATTATCAAAGAAAGAAGGAATACTTTTATGCTTAATATTTTGGCTGATATGTTTGATATCATCATCATTGTCAATAACAGTATCGGTAAAATGCTTAATATGATTGCTAATATTATTAACAAGTAAAAATAAAAAGAAATTGATATATTTTTTTAATATATCAATCTCTTTTATTTTATTAATGTGAATAATTTTTACCTCCGCAAGCCCCATTAAAAGCGCATCCTGATGATGTTGTGGCATTATAATCCCATCCTGATGCTGTTTGGCTACATCCAGCACCTCCATAATTACCTCCACAACCATTTTGTGTACAACCAGAATATTTTCCCATACTTAATTCTCTTCGTAAAGCTGGGTCGCTTGCTGCTTGTTTGGCTAAATCATTAGAATATATATTCATTTTACTCTTAGCTTCACTCATCGTGGTTGCTGTAAGTGGAGTTTTTGCATTACTAGGAATACTAATTCCAGTTGTTCTTCCCTATCGATCAATCTATTGATAGTTAGATCCATCAAATATAAAATAAACAGTATTACCAGTAGCTTCATTAGTATATTTAAAAATTGCTGTATATCCAGTACAAACTCCTTTATCTGAAAAATTGCAAATAGCTCCTCCACTACTATTTGCCACAAAAGCACAGCTATTATTACCAGTACAACTCCCCTCACATCCAGAACATAATCCTCTACATTCTCCATCACATCCAGCATTATCTCCATATTTTGTTTGATCTTTATATGTCATTAATTTTTCTATTTTAGTAACAATATCAAATAATGCTTTAATAAAAGTTATATTCTAAGTAACTAATTGAAATTTTCCTTTATGAATTTTTCTTAATCCACCTATTAAATTATTTATATATTTTGCAGT
>Ga0310691_10003785_pt1 | contig 17684 bp, 11 predicted proteins | sample 176DNAGHGlowgp2_FD_203887 | JGI IMG/M metagenome (GOLD analysis project Ga0310691, IMG submission 203887) | Sheep rumen microbial communities from Palmerston North, Manawatu-Wanganui, New Zealand - 1766 DNA GHGlow gp2 (v2) (version 2) | ecosystem: Host-associated > Mammals > Digestive system >...
TTCATAAGGGTAGTAATTTAATTAAGGTTAACTGGGCTCAACTTCTCTGGAAGTTATGAAGTTAAGTAGTTATCGCTTCGCTTGCCCTACGGGCTGTAGTTAAGCCATTACTTTTGCGGCTGATTTTTCTTTTGGCTTAACTTCTTTAACTTCTGAATTCTTAACTACTTCTGAAAGTTGAGTGATTGACTGTTTGGAAACAAAAAGAGGCTGTGGCACAAGCTATCAAATCTATTTGGTATTTATGTCACAGCCCCTTTAGAGGCGGGAGGGCCGAGGATTATTCCTCGGGCTTCATGTTCGTATAGACGGTCTGTACGTCATCGAATTCCTCCAGACGCTCAATCATCTTCTCGATGCTCTCGCGCTGTTCAGGCGTCACATCCTTGAGGTCATTGGGGATATAGGTGAACTCACCGCCGACATCCTCGAAGCCCTGCTCCTCCAGATGTTTCTGGATAGCTCCGTAGCTCTTCGGGTCGCCGTAGATGGTGAGTGTGCCTTCTTCCTCGTCCTCGTCGAACTCATCCTCCACTCCGTAGTCGATAAGATCCAGGATAAGTTCGTCCATGTCGATACCGTCCTTCTTCTTGAAGGTGAATACGGCCTTGTGGTCGAAGAGGAAAGCCAGACTGCCCATGGTGCCGAGGTTGCCGCCGAACTTGTTGAAGACGCTGCGCACGTCAGCCACGGTGCGGGTTGGGTTGTCGGTGAGGGTGTCAACGAAGATGGCAACGCCGTGGGGGCCGTAGCCTTCGTAGGTCATGCTCTTGTAGTCGCTCTGGTCCTTGCCCATTGCGTTCTTGATGGCACGCTCGATGTTGTCCTTCGGCATATTCTCACGTTTGCAGGTGGCGATGATACCACGCAGAGTGGGGTTCATGTCGGGATCGGGACCGCCAGCCTTCACGGCGATGGCAATCTGCTTGCCCAGTTTTGTGAATGTCTTTGCCATGTGGCCCCAACGCTTCAGTTTGGCAGCCTTGCGATATTCAAATGCTCTTCCCATAGATTAATTTTACGATTTAAATATTTTACGATTTTACGATTGAATACATTACGATTGAAATATTTTACGATTTTACGATTTAAATATTTTACGATTTTACGATTGAATACATTACGATTTAAATATTTTACGATTTTACGATTGAATACTATTCTTCTTTGCGAGATATTCTCGGGTCGAAATGATAGAACTGACGATAATACGGTAAAGTTCCTGGCATTCAGAATGTAACGGTTGTACTCTCTGAACAGGTAACAACTCAACTTCCATTATAAGTTCTAACCAATATGCCGTTTCGTCCAATTCCTCTTCAACCATTTTTAGTTTGTTGAGAAAATCTTTTTCAGACTTACCGATACATGCTGCTCGATAATTGGCTCCTGGCGATGTACCAGACCTCACTATTTGTTTTCCTATGGCTAATCCTGAATTGGTTGAAGGTAAGTTATCCACCAAATGGATAATCCGCTTGGAGAATTCCTTTAACCTTTGTTTTAATTCTTGCTCAGTCATATAGGAAAGTGAAATTGTGAAATCGTGAAATTGTGAAATCAACGGAGTTCAGCGCCGAGTTGTTTTGTGAGGTTCTGGATGAGACGCTGCATAATGGCATCGATGGCCTTGTCGTTGAGGGTCTTCGTCTCGTCCTGCAGGATAAAGTTCACGGCGTAGCTCTTCTTGCCTTCAGGAAGGTTCTTGCCTTCATAGACATCGAAGAGGGTGACTTCACGTAGCAACTTGCGCTCTGTCTGGTAAGCGATGGCCTCTATCTGCTCGAAACGGACGCTCTTATCTACCAACAGGGCGAGGTCGCGGCTCACGGCGGGGAAGCGCGGAATTTCGGTGAAGGAGACCTTCTGCTTGCGGATGAGACGCATCACCTGCTGCCATGCGATATCTGCGAAATAGACATCCGAGGTGATCTCGAACCCAACAAGCAGACGCTTGCTGACGATTCCCATCTGAGCAATCACCTTGCCGTTGCGGTCGGAGATGACGATGCTGCGTGAGAAGATGTCGGACTTGCCGTCGCTGAACACGAGCATACCGAACGGAACGCCAAGACGCTTCAGGATGTTCAGCACATGAGCTTTCAGCACATAGAAGCTGTTCTGCTCGTCGGCGTGTGCCCAGTTGGCCTCAATCATCTTGCCCGTAAGCCACAGACCGAGGTGGTAATCCTCATTATAGGCATCCAGCACGTGTTTGATAACTTCGGGGTCGCGGCTGCTGCTGACACCTGGAACGATGACATCGCTCTTGCGCTCTGCGTGGAAATAATAGCAGTTGCCGAACTCGAACATGGCGAGGTTCGGACGACGGTGGTTGACGTTGCGTGCTATGGTCTCAAGACCGCCGAAGAGGAGTGTCTGACGCAGAGCGTTCAGATCCTGTGAGAGCGGATTGAGCAGACGAACGAGGTTCTCAGACTTATATGAATCCAGACCGTCATAATAGGCTGCACGCTGCAACGAGTTGTTCAAGATTTCGTTGAACCCAGCACCCACAAGTTGCTCAGCCACAATATTCTGTAGCTTATAACTCTTGTCTATCTCGCCCTTAACGGAGAGGCTGCTGTTGATAGAAGTGGGAATCTCCACATTGTTGTAACCGTAGATGCGCAGGATATCCTCGACAACATCGCAGGGACGCTGCACATCGACACGGTAAGCGGGCACCAGGAGCTTCAGGCCGTCGGCTGTCTCCTCCTCAATCTTCATTTCCAATGAGGTCACGATGCTCTTCACCGTCTCTGCCGGAATATGCTTGCCAATGAGGTTATCAACATAATCGTATTTCAGCGTTACGGGGAAGACTGGCTCGCCATTGAACATTGACCATTGAGCATTGACCATTGAACATTCTCCTTTGACGTCAACGATCTCCATGCTCACCTTGCCGCCTGCCAGTTCCTTGCAGAGTATAGCGGCCTGCTTCAGGGCGTAAATCTGTCCTGCGGGGTCAATGCCGCGTTCGAAACGGAACGAGGCGTCGGTCTGCAGACCGTGGCGGCGTGCGCTCTTGCGAATCCATGTGGGATTAAAGTAGGCGCTCTCCAAGAGCACGTTCGTAGTGGTTTCGTATGTGCCGCTGCCCTTGCCGCCGAACACACCGGCGATACACATAGGCTCCTCGGCGTTGCAGATGGTCAGGTCGCGGTCGGAGAGCTTGTGTTCCTCGCCGTCGAGGGTGATAAACGGAGTGCCTTCGGGCTGAGTCTTCACAATCACCTGTTTGCCTGTAATCATGTCGGCATCGAAGCAATGAAGCGGCTGTCCGTAAGCCATCATGATATAATTGGTAATGTCCACGATGTTGTTGATAGGACGCAGACCGATGGTGGTCAGACGGTCCTTCAGCCACTGCGGACTTTCCTTAACCTCACAGCCCGTTACCGTAACGGCTGCATAACGCGGACAAGCCTCTGCGTTCTCAACCTTAACAGGAATCTCCAGGTCGTGATTGTCAACGCTGAAAGTCTCGTCTGAAGGACGGTGGATAGAGGTCTTTATACCGTTCTGAACGAGATAAGCGTAGAGGTCGCGAGCCACACCGTAGTGCGAGCAAGCGTCGGCACGGTTTGCAGTGATGTCAACTTCAATAAGGTAGTCGCTGTGGATGTCATAATAGTCGGCTGCCTTCTGTCCCACCTGAGTGTCGGCGGGGAGGACGATGATGCCGGAGTGGTCGTTACCGATGCCAATCTCATCCTCGGCACATATCATTCCATTGCTCTCCACACCGCGCAGTTTGCTGCGTTTGATGACAAACTCCTTGTCACCGTCGTAGAGCTTCGTGCCGAGCGTGGCCACAATCACTTTCTGTCCGGCTGCCACATTCGGAGCGCCGCAGACTATCTGCTGGGCCTCGCCCGTGCCTATATTCACCGAACACACGTGCATGTGATCGCTGTCGGGATGCGGTTCACATGTGAGCACCTCGCCCACAACGAGTCCTTCGAGTCCGCCTTTGATTGTCTGCACTTCCTCGACGCCGTCAACCTCCAAACCGATAGATGTCAGCGCGTCTGCAACCTCCTGAGCAGTCAGAGTCGTATCAACATATTCTCTGAGCCAGTTATAACTGATATTCATTACTTAAAAATGTATAATATTAAATTTTGCGCGCAAAGGTACGAAAAAGTAATGAAACACACGCACATGCGCGAAGATTTTTTGTTTAAGTCATTCAGAATGGCACATTTTCCAGCGGCGAGGTAGGGCCAAAAGGCGTATTCTCGTCCTGAACGGGCGGGGCACTCTCGAACTGACTAGGCAATGGAGCAGACTCAGGAGCGCTGTCCGCACTTATCTTCGAACCATAAGTGATGGTCTCGCCGGGAGCCGGCACATAATCCTCGACATCCTGGAAACGCGCGAACTCATGACGGAAGTTGAGCAACACGGTATCTACGGCGCCGTTACGGTGTTTGGCAATGATGAACTCAGCCTTGTTGCGAAGGTCGCGCCCTTTCTCGTCGGTGTAGATTTTATAGTACTCCGGACGGTGAATGAAACAAACCATGTCTGCATCCTGCTCAATGGCACCTGACTCACGCAGGTCACTCAACTGAGGACGCTTTCCGTCGGCTCCCTCGCGATTCTCAACACCACGGTTCAACTGCGAGAGCGCGATAATCGGGATGTTGAGTTCTTTCGCCAAACCTTTGAGCGAACGACTGATGTTTGACACCTCTTCCTGACGAGAGCCGAACGACATTCCACTGGCGTTCATCAGCTGCAGATAATCTATCATGATGCACTTCACGCCGTGTTCACGTACAAGACGACGTGCCTTGGTGCGAAGCTCGAATATAGAGAGCGACGCCGTGTCATCAACATAGAAGGGCGCGTCATGGAGCTGGGTTATGCGACTGTCGAGCTGCTGCCACTCATATGGGGCCAACTGACCGCTCTTTATCTTGTCGCCCGAAATCTCGCAGACATTGACAATTAGGCGATTAACCAACTGCACATTGCTCATTTCCAACGAAAACATCGCCAACGGCACGCGCATATCCACAGCCATCTTCTTAGCCATAGAGAGCACGAAAGCCGTCTTACCCATAGCCGGACGGGCGGCTATGATGATGAGGTCGGAGTTCTGCCAGCCGGAGGTGATTTTATCCAGTTTGGCAAAGCCGCTGGCCAGACCGGAGAGTCCGTCGCTTCGAGCGGCAGCTTTCTGCAGCAGATCGTATGCTTCTTTGATTACAGGATTGATTTGTGTGTAATCCTTTTTCATGTTCTGCTGCGAGATGGCGAAGAGTTTTCCCTCGGCCTCCTGCATCAGATCATCAACGTCCTTGGTGGGGTCAAAGGCATCTGTGCTCACCTGACTTGCGAAGGTTATCAGCTCGCGTGCCAGCGCTTTCTGCGCTATGATTCGGGCGTGGTATTCGATATGTGCGGACGAAGTCACGCTGTCCGTCAGTTCAGCCAGATAAGCCGGGCCGCCGACATCCTCCAGACGCGACTGACTGTCGAGATAATCCGTGAGTGTAAGCAGATCCACGGGGCGCTGCTGAGCGTTCAGACTGCGAATGGCATCAAAGATTATCTGATGCCGGTTGTCATAGAAGCTCTCGGGGCGCAGGGTCTCTCCCACCCTCGCGTAAGCATCCTGCTCAATGAGGAGCGCACCGATTACCGCACGCTCTATTTCTATATTCTGGGGCTGCTGCCTGCCGAAGGTGTCTTCTCTCGGGGCAACTGCTGCCGTGCGCCTCTGCTGGCGCCTATTCTCGTATGCCATGTATAAGATATAAAATGTAGAATGTAAAATGTAAAATTGGGCTGCGCCTTAAACCTATTAAACCCCTTAAACCCTTAAACTTCTTAAACCCTTAAACCCTTAAACTCTTGTCCTCATTTCGCTCCCTCCCTTTAGGGAGGGCGGGGGGAGAGTCCCCCTACTCCTCCAGCCTGTCTATGCCGACGTGAGAGGGTTCGGCTGAATCTTCGCCCTCGGGCGTATCGCCGTAGATTGTTGTGGCGCAGGGGTCGAAGCCCTCTGGCACGGTGAACTCCTCTGAGGAGTTATAACCCAGGCTGCTGTCGCCAAACACACGCTGCAAGAACTTGGCACAGATGGGCAGGGCGGACGAAGCACCCTGACCGTAGGCCATGGAGTTGAAATGAATCTCGCGTTCTTCGCCGCCGACCCACGCGCCGAAGGATAGCGAGGGCGTGTAGCCCACGAACCAGCCGTCGGAGTTATCGTTGGTCGTTCCGGTCTTGCCTCCCATCGGAGCCTTGATGTTATAGCGGAAACGCATACGTGAGCCCGTGCCGCCGTCCATCACGCCGCGCATCATATTCACCATCTTGCAGGCGCTCGTCTCGCTTATAACCTCGTTCATGCGAGGCAGGAACAGCGACTCGTCTGCCACGACATTTCCCTCGCTGTCCTCAATTCGTGTTACGAAGAGCGGCGCCGTGCGGATGCCGCGGTTAGCAAAGGCCGTGTAGGCAGAAACCATCTCCATGACAGAGATGTCGCATGTGCCGAGGCAAAGCGAGAGAGACGGGTGAATGTCTCGGTTCAGTATGCCGAACTCATGGATAAGTCTCACCAGCGACGCGGGCGACAGCTGGTTCATGAGATAGGCTGATATCCAGTTGTTCGACTGTGCAAGACCCCACTTCAGAGTCACCATTTCACCATAGCGTGCGCGGCTGCCGTTGCGCGGAGTCCAGGGACCCGACGGTGTCTCGTATGTCTGCTGAACGTTCGGAGCCAGGTCACAGGGCGACCATCCGCTCTCCATAGCCAGCGAATAGAGATAAGGCTTCACGGTAGAACCGACCTGACGGCGGCCTGCCCCAGCCATATCATACTGGAAATAGGTGTAGTTCAAACCGCCCACGTAGGCCTTGACTGCTCCCGTACGAGTGTCCATACACACGAAACCGGAGCGCAAGAAACCCTTGTAGTATTTGATAGAGTCCATCGGCGTCATCACCGTATCGACATCTCCCGAAGGTGAATAGACCGTCATTTCCACAGGTGTGGCAAACGCTTTCTCTATCTCCTGCTCGGAGTAGCCGGCATCCTTCATCATGATGTAACGCTCGGTCTGACGCATGGCGCGGTAGAGGTTCTTGCGGTACTTGTCCATCGAAACGCCCGCGCTGTAGGGGGCGTTGGCCTTACCCTTGCGCTCGGCGGTAAACAGCGGCTGCAGGTAGCCAGACACGTGTTCCTCCATGGCCTGTTCGGCATAGCGTTGCATACGGCTGTCTATCGTGGTGTAAATCTTCAGACCGTCGGTGTAGATGTTATAGTAGGAGCCGTCCTTCTTCTGGTTTTTATTACACCAACCGTAGAGCGGGTCGTTCTCCCAAGCCAGACTGTCCTCGTAGTACTTCTGTCCCTGCCACGAGGCATAGTCGCTGCGGCGAGGTTTCTTGGCCATCATAACCGTGCGCAGGTATTCGCGGAGATAGGTGCCTTCGCCCTGCTTGTGATCGACACGGTGGAAGTTCAGGGTCAGAGGCAGCTGCTGCAGGCTGTCAGCCTCTGTATCAGAGAGATAGCCGCATTTGACCATCTGCCCCAGCACCACGTTACGGCGCTGCAGGGCGCGCTCCGGCTGGCGCACGGGATTGAAGTACGAGGGGTTCTTGCACAAGCCAATCAGCATAGCGCTCTCGGTTGTGGTCAGATCCTTCGGCTCTTTGTTGAAATAGGTCTTGGCCGCCGTCTTTATGCCCACGGCGTTATGCAGGAAATCGAAGTAGTTGAGATACATAGACAGTATCTCCTCCTTCGTATAGAAGCGTTCCAGCTTCACGGCTATCACCCACTCTATCGGCTTCTGCAACAGACGCTCGCCCACGCTGTGCGCCTGAACGGAATAGAGCTGTTTGGCCAGCTGCTGGGTTATGGTAGAACCGCCGCCGGCGCTCTTCTGATGCAGTATGCCGCGCTTCACTACGGCACGCATCAGGGCCTTGAAGTCTATGCCGCTGTGTTGGTAGAAACGCTCGTCCTCGGTCGCCACCAGCGCCTCAATGGTCGATGGAGCTATGTCGCCGTAGCGCACGAAGATGCGGTTGGCGCGCTGGTAGCTCCAGGTGCCAAGCAGATGTCCGTCGGCAGAAATTACCTGCGACGCATATTTGTTTACCGGGTTCTCCAGCTGCTCCAAATCGGGCATATAGCCTATGACGCCCTCGGCAATAGCCCAGAAGGCGAGAGCCGCCGAACCCAATATCAGCACCAGAATTATCCAAAGTGCTATTATTACTTTCTTTCTCATATATCGTCAATAAGAACGTAAGGGGTGGCAAAAGTACACAATAATTAATTAATAAGAGCTGTCAGAAGAAGAAAAATGATTATTTTTTCTCTTTCTTCACTTTCTTAGGCCGATTTGTTTGCGTAAAAGAGTATTTTGCCCTATCTTTGACGCGCCAAAATCAAAGAAAATGGAAAACAGAAGCTTAGTCACCATCGCTGACCACTCGCGAGAGAAGATTATGTACCTCATTCGCATGGGACAGCAGTTTGAGCAGCACCCCAACCGTCTGCTGCTGCAAGGAAAGGTCGTAGCAACCCTGTTCTTCGAGCCTTCAACCCGCACCCGACTCAGTTTTGAGACTGCCGCCAACCGCCTCGGAGCGCGCGTCATCGGCTTCGCCGACCCCAAAGTGACCAGTGGCACCAAGGGCGAGACTCTGAAGGACACCATAATGATGGTCTCCAACTACGCAGACATCATCGTCATGCGCCACTATCTCGAAGGAGCCGCCCGCTATGCCTCTGAGATTGCGCCCGTGCCTATCATCAACGCCGGAGACGGAGCTAACCAGCACCCCTCGCAGACGATGTTGGACCTCTACACCATATATCAGACGCAGAGAACACTGGACAATCTCAACATTTTCCTCGTGGGCGATCTGAAATACGGGCGCACAGTCCACTCTCTGCTCATGGCCATGCGGCACTTCAACCCCACGTTCCATTTCATCGCGCCCGACGAGCTGGCTATGCCTGACTCATATAAGGCTTATTGCAAGGAGCATAACATACAGTATGTAGAGCACAAGAAATTCGATGCCGACATAATCTCTGAGGCCGACATCTTATATATGACACGTGTGCAGCGCGAACGCTTCACCGACCTCATGGAATACGAGCGTGTCAAAGACCGCTATCTTCTGAAACTCCCCATGCTGGCCAAAGCTCGTGAGAACATGAAGATCCTGCACCCCCTGCCCCGCGTAAACGAGATTGAATACAGCATCGACGACGACCCGCACGCTTACTACTTCCAGCAGGCACGCAACGGACTCTTCGCGCGTCAGGCTCTCATCTGCGACGCCCTCGGCATCACTCTCGAACAAGTGCAAAACGACACCACAATTATCTAATGGTCAATGTTCAATGGTCAATGTTCAATGTCTATGAAACGTCAACTTCTTGTAGCCGCACTTGAAAACGGCACCGTTATAGATCACATTCCGTGCGATAAGGTATTTCAGGTCATCAATCTGCTCCATCTGGACCAGAATGACCACGATGCAATCACCATCGGCTTGAATCTCGAGAGCGAACGCATCGGCCTGAAAGGTATCATCAAAGTGGCCAACCGCTTCTTCACCGACGAAGAGCTCAACCAACTCTCCGTAATCACGCCCAACGTGTCGCTTGCCATAATCCGCGGCTACGAGGTTGTGGAGAAGAAAGACGTGTGTATGCCCCCTACCCTGAGCGGCATCATCTGCTGCCCCAACCCCAAATGCATCTGCAACAACGAGCCCATGCGCACCCTCTTCCACGCCGTTCCCGGCACAGACCACCTCACTTGCCACTACTGCGGCACAACCGTCCGCCAAAGAGACGTCAGCCTATGTTAATGCATAATGCATAATGCATAATTGGGCTGCGCAGCCGGCGGTATAACGGAATAACGATATTACGGTATAACGAAATAACACAAAAATATTATTAACCCTTAATAAAAACGCCCCTTGTCCTCATTTCACTCTCCCCCTTCAGGGGGAGTGAGGAGGGGGTTCTTACAACCAAATGCAAAGAGACACAATTATCTTCGACCTCATTCAGAAGGAGCGCGCACGTCAGGAGCGCGGCATCGAACTCATCGCATCAGAGAACTTTGTAAGCCCGCAGGTGATGGAAGCCATGGGCTCCGTTCTCACTAACAAGTACGCCGAAGGCTATCCCGGCAAGCGCTACTACGGCGGTTGTCAGGTGGTTGATGAAGTGGAACAACTGGCCATTGACCGCGTGTGCGAACTCTTCGGGGCCGAGTATGCCAACGTGCAGCCACATAGCGGCGCACAGGCCAACGCAGCCGTGTTCCTCGCCTGCCTGAATCCGGGCGACACCTTCATGGGACTAAATCTTGACCACGGAGGCCACCTCTCACACGGCTCTCTCGTGAACACCTCCGGCATCATCTACCGCCCCGTCGGTTACAATCTGAACCGCGAGACCGGCCGCGTAGATTATGACGAGATGGAGAAGCTCGCACTTGAGCACCAGCCGAAACTCATCGTCGGCGGCGGCTCTGCCTACAGCCGCGAGTGGGATTACAAACGTATGCGCGAGATCGCAGACAAGGTCGGCGCCATACTGATGATCGACATGGCTCACCCCGCCGGACTCATCGCTGCCGGACTCCTTGACAACCCGCTCAAATACGCGCATATCGTCACCTCAACAACCCATAAGACCCTGCGCGGACCGCGCGGAGGCATCATCCTCATGGGCAAGGACTTCGACAACCCATGGGGCAAGACCACTCCGAAGGGAGAGATAAAGAAGATGAGTGCGTTGCTCAACAGCGCCGTCTTCCCCGGAATCCAAGGCGGACCGCTGGAGCATGTCATCGCAGCCAAAGCCGTAGCCTTCGGCGAGGCTCTCACACCCGCCTTCAAGGAGTGGGCTGCACAGGTGAAGAAGAACGCAGCCGTACTGGCTCAGGCCCTCATAGACCGCGGCTTCAACATCGTCAGCGGCGGCACAGACAACCACTCCATGCTCGTTGATCTCCGCTCCAAGTATCCCGACCTCACCGGCAAGGTGGCAGAGAAAGCACTCGTGGCAGCCGACATCACCGTGAACAAGAACATGGTGCCGTTCGACTCACGCTCCGCCTTCCAGACCTCCGGCATCCGTCTCGGCACTCCCGCCATAACCACACGCGGCGCCAAGGAAGACCTCATGCTGAAAATCGCCGAACTCATTGAGCGCGTGCTCGACGCTCCCGAAGATGAGAGCGTCATCGCAGCCGTTCGCTCCGAAGTCAACGAGATAATGAAGGGCTATCCCCTCTTCGCTTATTAAAAGACCCACCCCGCCCTAAAGGGCACCCCTCCCGTAATGGAGGGGGCCTGCGGGCGGTTTTTTATTATGAGAGTACTACTTATAAATGGAAGCCCGCGCGAGAAAGGCAACACCTTCACCGCGCTGAACGAGGTGGCCAAGACCCTGAACGAAGAAGGGATAGAAACCAATATAATAAGTATCGGCAAGGGGGCTGTGCAGGGTTGCATAGCCTGCGGCTGGTGCGGTCGCTCTGGCCGTTGCACTTACCACGACGACCTCTATTATCAGGTGATGCGAGCCATCAAGGACGGCATTGACGGACTTGTAATTGGTTCGCCCGTTTATTACGGAGGACCTAACGGCTCGTTGTGTGCTCTCTTGGACCGTGTTTTCTATTCTTTGGGCAAGGATCTTGAATATAAGCCCGGGGCCAGCGTAGTCGTCTGCCGACGCGGCGGAGCCACCTCCACCTTCGACCGTTTGAACAAGTACTTCACAATGATGAATATGCCGCTCGTAAGTTCTCAGTATTGGAACATGGCTTACGGGCAGACTCCAGGTCAAGCCGCTCAAGACGAGGAAGGGATGCAGACGATGCGCACCCTCGGCCGCAACATGGCTTGGCTCCTGCGCAAACTAAACATACACGAGGATGGGCATCCAAAGCCCGAACCCCGTGTATGGACAAACTTCATTCGTTAAACTTTTTCTCCCGCAGATCTCCCCTCCCTTCACGGGAGGGGCTGGGGGTGGGTCTTCATTTAAGCACTCCCAGTTCCTTGCCGACCTTGATGAATGCGGCAATGCACTTGTCTAACTGAGCGCGGTCGTGTCCGGCAGAGATTTGCACGCGGATGCGGGCCTGCCCCTTCGGAACCACGGGATAATAGAAACCAGTGACGTAAATGCCCTCCTCCTGCAGTCGGGCAGCGAAACGCTGCGAGAGCGGAGCATCATAGAGCATCACGGCACAGATGGCACTCTGCGTGGGCTTGATGTCAAAGCCGCTGGCCATCATCTTATCGCGGAAATAAGTCACGTTTTCAACCAGACGGTCGTGCAGTTCATCGCTCTCTTCCAGCATCTTGAACACCTCCATAGCAGCACCAACGATACCGGGAGCCAGCGAGTTGGAGAAGAGATACGGGCGTGAACGCTGACGCAGCAGGTCTATGATCTCCTTTCTTCCGGTGGTGAAACCGCCCATGGCGCCGCCGAACGCCTTGCCCAGAGTGCCGGTGTAGATATCCACACGCCCGTAGGTGTTGAAGAACTCGCTTACGCCGCGGCCCGTCTTACCCACTACGCCTGCGCTGTGGCTCTCATCGACCATAACCAGAGCGTCGTACTTCTCAGCCAGATCGCAGATCTTGTCCATCGGAGCCACGTTGCCGTCCATAGAGAAGACGCCGTCCGTCACGATGATGCGGAAACGCTGTTCCTGAGCGGCCTGCAACTGCTTCTCCAAATCCTCCATGTCAGCGTTGGCATAGCGGTAGCGCTTGGCCTTGCACAGACGCACGCCGTCGATGATGCTCGCGTGGTTCAGAGCGTCGGAGATTATGGCATCCTCTTCCGTCAGCAGCGGTTCGAACACACCGCCGTTGGCATCGAAGCAAGCTGCATAGAGAATAGTGTCCTCGGTCTTGAAGAAACGGCTGATGGCATCCTCCAACTGTTTGTGGATGTCCTGAGTGCCGCAGATGAAACGCACGCTCGACATACCGTAGCCGCGCTCGTCCATCATGCGCTTTGCACCCTCGATGAGACGCGGGTGGTTGCTCAAACCGAGATAGTTGTTGGCGCAGAAATTCAGCACTTCCTTACCAGCCACCTGAATAGCGGCGGCCTGTGGACTCTCAATCAGGCGCTCCTCCTTATAGAGACCGGCCTCACGGATTTCCTTCAGCGTCTGCTGAAGATGTTCTTGCATTTTACCGTACATAATTCTTATTGGTTAGTTAATTAACTTTCGTGTCATTGAATTCGTGTGCAAAGGAATAAAAAAATCAGCAACACACCAAAAATATTGCTGATTAAAACCGTATTTTTTTCTCTTTTTGCTTTATTCTGTCCTCGATGGTTTGGAAGATGACGAAGAGGACGGGAACAATGAACAGGAGGGCTATGGTGCCGATGAGCATTCCGCCGATTGTGCCAACGCCAAGGGAGTGGTTGCCGTTTGCGCCGACACCTGTGGCAAGGGCAAGAGGCAGGAGGCCGAAGATCATAGTGAGTGATGTCATAAGAATAGGTCGGAGACGGACTGAGGCGGCATCCAGAGCGGCATCGATGATGGACATTCCCTGGCGGTGACGCTCTGAGGCGTACTCGGTAAGAAGGATTGCAGTCTTTGAGAGAAGTCCGATGAGCATAATGAGACCTGTCTGCATGTATATGTTATTCTCCAAACCCCACATTCTTGCGAAAAGGAAAGAACCGGCGAGACCGAAGGGAACGCTGAGGATAACGGCAAGCGGTATAAGGAGGCTTTCGTAGAGGGCGCAAAGGATGAGATAGACGAAAATGATGACGATAACGAAAACCAGAGCGGCGGTGTTCTGCGTCGAAGCCTCCTCGCGGGTTATGCCGCCAAACTCGTAGCCATAGCCTTCGGGAAGAACTTCGGCGGCGACCTCGCGGATGGCGTTGATGGCCTGTCCGGAGCTGTAGCCCTCGGCTGCCGTACCTCCCACCTGAATAGACGGGAAGAGGTTGAAACGCGAGAGCGTCTCGCTGCCGTAGATTCGCGTGAGGGTGAGATACTGGCCTATGGGAGACATGTCGCCCTGTGAGTTGCGCACGAAGACGTTATTGAGCGACTCGGTATCGAGACGGTACTCCGGCGAGGCCTGAACCATGACACGATAGAGTTTCGTGAATCGTACGAGATTGCTGGCATAAGTGCCGCCTACATAACCGCTGAGAGCGGCGAGGACATCGCCGGGCGAAACGCCACGACGCTTGCATAAAGCGGCATCGACCTCAACGCGGTACTGCGGGTATTTCATGGAGAAGTTCGTGTAGGCACGGCCTATCTCCGGGCGTTCGCTGAGGGCATCGATGAGTTTGTTTGTGTAACTGAGCAGGTCCTGCATTGTGCCGCCGTGCTTGTCCTGCACATGCAGTTCAAAGCCGTTGATGCGCCCGAATCCCGGCAACATATTCTGCGTGTTCACCTGAATCTTGGCGTTGGCGATGTCGGCCGTGCGGCGGTAGATCTCATCTACCACGCTCTGAACGTGGTCTTCGGGATTCTTGCGCTCGCCCCACTTCTTCAGTTTCAGGGTGAAGTTACCGTTGGACGACGACTGTTCGAAGTTATTGCTGTTGCCCGCGATGAGCGAGTAGATGCGCAGCTGCGGGAGGTCTTTGATTCGTTCCTCGACCTCTTTCAGTATGTGATAAGTCTGCTGCAGGCTGCTTCCGGGCGAGGCCTGTACATTAATAAATACTGTGCCCATGTCTTCGTTTGGCACGAGGCCGCTCTTCGTGGTTCGCATCATCCAGAACAGGGATACCAGCGCGGCGACAACAAGGATAGCGGCAAACCAACGGCGCGGGATAAAGGCTGTTACGGCCCGCTGGTAATGGCTGAGCACGGCATTGAAGCCCGCGTTGAAACGGGTGTGGAAGCGAGTAGTCTTGGCATTGCGCATGAATATGGCGCAGAGAGCCGGCGAGAGGGTAAGAGCGTTGAAGAGCGATATGCCAACGGCGATGGCCATGGTAAGACCGAACTGCGTATAGAATGTACCTGTGACGCCCCCGATGAAGCAGACCGGAACAAACACCGCCATGAAGACAAGAGTGGTTGTGATAAGGGCGGATGTGATGCTATGCATAGCCTGCTCTACAATCTGCGATTTGCCGTTGGACATCTGGCTGCTTGAATCTGTCTGGTCTATCGTTTCGATTTTGGCCTGAACCGCCTCGACAACAACAATAGCATCATCTACAACCGTTCCGATGACGAGGACGAGGGCAAAGAGGGTGAGCATGTTCAGGGAGAAACCGATGGCGTAGATTACAGCCAGAGTGGCCACGAGTGAGACTACGATGGCGATGGCGGGAATAACCGTAGCACGCCAACTACCGAGGAAGAGCCACACGACGAGAATCACCAGCAGGAGGGCTTCGAGAAGGGTTTCCACCACGCTGAATATGGAAGCGTCGAGGAAGTCTTTCTTCGATTCGATGTCCTCGATAACGATGCCAGGCGGCAGCGAATGGCGTATCTCCTCTACCTCAGCGTCAATCTCTTTTATTATCTCGTTGGCATTCGAGCCGGCCACCTGATTGATGCTTATGTTTATACCCGGGCTGCCGTTGGTCTCACCGATGATGTTGTAGTTCTGAGAGCCGAGTTCCACGCGGGCTATGTCGCCGATGCGCAGCACGTCGCCGTCGGGCAGCGAGCGAATGACCAGATTCTCGTAGTCCTTCTCTTCCTCATAGCGGCCCCGGTATTTCAACACATACTGGAAAGTGTTCTGGCTCTCGGCACCAAGGGCTCCGGTTGCCACCTCGATGTTCTGCTCGTCGAGCACACGGGTGACATCGGCGGGGACAAGACCGTAGCGTGCCATCTTCAGCGGGTCGAGCCAGATGCGCATAGAGTAGTCGGCTCCCATCACATTCACCTCTCCGACGCCCGGGATACGGCTCAGACGCGGCTCGATGTGAATCTTTGTGTAGTTGGCAAGGAAAGAGCGGTCGAAGGTGCTGTCAGGACTATAGACGCTGAGCTGTTTGATGTTGGAAGTCTGGCGCTTACGCACCGTTATGCCGCTTTTCACCACGTCGCTTGGCAGACGGCCCTGAACTGTGGCGGCGCGGTTCTGGACATTAACCATAGCCATGTCCGGATCTGTTCCCTGGCGGAAGAAGATGCCTATGGATGCCGTTCCGTTGTTCGAAGCAGACGAGGTCATATACATCATTCCTTCGACGCCGTTGATGGCCTCCTCGAGCGGAACGATGACACTCTTCTGAACCGTCTCGGCGTTGGCTCCTGTATAACTGGCCATGACGCGGACAGTAGGCGGGGCAATCTCCGGGAACTGCTCCAGGGCGAGACGCGAGAGGCCGATGATGCCGATAAGCACCATCAGTACCGCAATCACTCCAGAGAGTATCGGCCTATCAATGAATGTCTTGACCTTCACTTATTATTTTTTCTCTTTTCTCTTTTCTTTTTTCTCTTTTCCCGTCACTTCAATTCCCTCTCTGAGCAGTCCTGCACCTTCGGCAATTATGGTGTCGCCTTCGTTCAGGCCCTGTTCCACAATATATTCACTCCCGTTGTTCAGGGGGAAGACAACGATCGGTGTGGCCTTTGTCTTGCCGTCTATGACTCGATAGACGAACATACGGTTCTGAAGTTCGTAAGTGGCTTCCTGCGGAATAACGATGCTCTGCTTGCGATGGAGCGGAACAATGACTGTGGCGCTGCCTCCGTGGTGGAGCAGACGGCGGCTGTTGGGAAAGGTGGCACGCAGGGTCACGGCTCCCGTCTGAGCATCTACGGTTCCGCTGACGGCGCTGACATGTCCCTGTTGGTCGTAGTCCTGCCCGTTGTTCAAACGGAGTCCCACGGGCGGCGCCTTACGAATGAAGTCCTCTATGGAGCCGTACTGGGCAATGAGGTCGAGAGCCTGATTCTCGCTGATGCTGAAATAGACATAAATTTCCGAGTCGTCCGCCACAGTTACCAACGGCTCGCTTATGCTGCTGCTGACAAGAGAGCCTACATGCCACGGAATCATAGACGCGACGCCGCTGACAGGACTCTTCACCTCGGTATATGACAGGTTGTTTCGCGCGTTTATCTCCTGGGCTTTGGCCTGAGCCACGGCAGCCTCGGCCTCGAACATGGCGTTCTGCATGTTCTCCACAGAGAAGCTGCTCACGACATTTTCCTTCAGCAGGCGCGCCTCATTCTCATAGTTCATCTTCGCGGTGGCCAGTCGGGCCTCGGCTGTCTTACTGGCAGCTACAGCCACTTCGAGTGCGGCGCGAAAAGGCACCTGGTCTATAATGAAGAGGGTCTGTCCCTTGCGTACGGCCTCGCCCTCGTCTGTCAGGATATTGGTTATGCAGCCGGACACCTGCGGACGTACTTCGACAATCTGCCGACCCGTGAGTCTGGCGCTGAATTGGCGCTCCAGCTCCATATCCTTACGGCTCACCACCGTGGTCTGATAATGTTGGGGCTCATATTTCTCGCGTTTCTCCTCGCCACAAGACGTACATAGGAGGAGAAACAGAAGAAAGAGAAAAGCGCCACAACGGTGGCTTTGAGCAACGCTCAGCAATTTTTCCCTTTTATTTCTCACTTTTACTTTTTAATTTTTACTTTTTAATTTTTTCGGGT
>Ga0310691_10003786_pt1 | contig 17680 bp, 17 predicted proteins | sample 176DNAGHGlowgp2_FD_203887 | JGI IMG/M metagenome (GOLD analysis project Ga0310691, IMG submission 203887) | Sheep rumen microbial communities from Palmerston North, Manawatu-Wanganui, New Zealand - 1766 DNA GHGlow gp2 (v2) (version 2) | ecosystem: Host-associated > Mammals > Digestive system >...
TGGTTTGTAAATTCAATTCATCTAACTTCAAAACACTTAATTTAGAACGAATCTCTTCAACGTTAATCGGTTGCTCGGACTTAATCTCCATCAGCACACCGCCGGAAAAGTCAATACCGAAGTTAAAGCTTTTGAAGTATATGCTTAAACAAGATAAAATAACCAAGACTGCTGAAAGTGCATACGTAAATTTACGCGCTTTCATAAAATCTATATTTGTATCTTTTGTAATCCATTTTAACATAGTCATTTTATTATTCCTTCTAAATTAAATCGGTAATGCTTTTGGTTTGAAACGATTATACCACGCTGTAATAATTAAACGTGTTACCGTAACAGATGTAAACAATGAGGTTAAAATACCTATTGCTAATGTTACGGCAAATCCTCTAACCGGTCCGCTACCAAAGTAGAACAACACAGCAGCAGCAATTAAGGTGGTTAAGTTAGAGTCAATAATTGTTCCCCAAGCAAATGTGAAACCTGTTTCAATGGCGTCTTTAATAGAACGACCGTTCTTAACTTCTTCTCTCATACGTTCAAAAATAAGAACGTTTGCATCTACTGCCATACCGATTGTTAAGATGATACCTGCAATACCGGGAAGCGTTAATGTGGCACCAAATACACTTAAGGCTCCTAACATCAAGAACAAGTTTAAGAACACGGTAATTGATGTAAACAAGCCAAATAAGCCATAGGCTAACAGCAAGAATACGATGACACCGATAAGACCAATAATGGAGGCAAAGACACCGGCTTTAATACTGTCTGCACCAAGACCGGCACCAACCGTTCTTTCTTCTAAGATGTTTAACGGCGCAGGTAAAGCACCGGAACGGAGTAACAATGCTAATTCCTGTGCGCTTTCTGATGTATAGTTACCGGTAATAACACCTGAACCGCCGGTAATTGCGGATTGAATTGTCGGTGCGGAAATAACTTCATCATCCAAAACGATAGCTAACTGTTCGCCAACGTTGTTTTTGGTAACTTCGCCGAACTTCTTGGCACCTAAGTTATTAAACTTAAAGCTGACAGCGGCGGCGCCATCTTGGAAAGAAACACCGGCATCTGTTAATGTTTCACCGCCAACGGCAGGCTTTCTGACAATAACATATTGCTCACCGCCGGAACCGCGGATAATACGAGAGGAGCTCTTTAATTTACCGCGTTTGGCTTCCGTCGGCGTTGTAGAACTATCAACCAAATGGAATGTCATCTTTGCGGTTTTACCCAAGAGAACTTTAACTTCCTCAGGATTTTGAATACCAGGTAATTGTACTAAGATACGTCCATAACCTTGGCTTTGAATAATCGGTTCGTTTGTGCCGTATTCATCAATACGCTTACGAACAATTTCAATGGATTGATCAACCAACTTTGCTTTGATTTGGTTTAAGGCTTGCTCGTCATAAGTTACAACTAAAGTGCCGTTGGCTTCAGAAACTGTTAAACCTTCATCCATCTTTCTTAAAGGTGTAATAGCTTTAGAACGTGCATTAGCATCTTCAATTTTAACTCTTAAGCCGTCTGCACCGGAGCTGATATTTTGATAACGCACGCGAGCATCTTTTAATGCGGCACGAGCAGAATCTTCTAAGCTTTGCATTCTGTCTTTTAATGCGGCATTTAAATCAACTTCCAACAAAAGGCTTGAACCGCCCTGCAAGTCTAACCCGAGATTTACAGGTTGCCACCATGACGGCAATGTTGTTTTTGCATCTTTGACAAAGTTTGGTACGGCATAAAAAATACCGATTAAGCAAACTGCCAAAATCATGATTATTCTTTGTAATGATAGTTTGTACATTTGTATCTCTCTTTGAAATTATTTTACTGTTTTTTACCAGAAACCACTTCCTTAACGGACGAGCGGGAGACTTTAATTTTTACACCTTCGGCAATTTCCACCGTTAAGATATCTCCTTCGGCTTTAACCACCTTGGCATAAATACCACCGCCGGTTATGACCTCATCTTTAGGCTGAATTGCATTAAGCATTGCTTCATGCTCTCTCATCTTCTTTTGTTGAGGACGAATAAGTATGAAGTAAAAGATTAAAAAGACCAGTATCAGCTGAACAACAAAACCAGCCATCGGACTTGGTTCCGTAACCGCAGCCGCTACTTCAGTCGCTGCCATAGCTTCTGTTATAAACATATTTTTCTCCATTCAAAATTAATTTTGTTTAGGCGAGTTTAAGGCAAAAAAAACAGCTATACAACTTAAAACTCTAAGATTTACCACGAAATTTTGCGGTTTTTAACAAAAAATAGATTTTATTTAAACGATTTAGGGCAAATATGTGCGCGGATTAACCGCTTTTTTACCGGCACGCACCTCAAAGTGAAGCTGCGGAGTGTTCACACTGCCGGTACTGCCGACTGTTGCAATTTTTTCACCACGCAAAACTGTCTGTCCTTTTTTGACGTACAGTTTATCATTATGAGCATAAGCGGTGATATAGCCGTCTGCGTGTTTGATCAGCACTAAATTACCAAAGCCTTTCAGTTCATTTCCGGCATAAGCAACGACCCCTTTGTCTGCGGCTCTGACATTGGTACCAAGTGCTGCTTTGATGTTTATACCATCGTTGCGTCGCCCTTTGCCGACTGCCCCAAAATTAGAAACAACAAAACCGCTGACCGGCCATATAAATTTGCTTTTGCGGTAGGTTGATACCGTTTTGCGCGGTGTTGATTTTGTTATTTGTTTTTTGGCCGGGGCCGATGCGACTTTAGTGTTTTTTGCAACATTGTTCTTTGCCGCCTTTTTATTTGCTGAAGACGTATCTTTTTTGTAGGAATAGCTACTTGTAACACCATGGGCATCATCTGCGTAATGTTTATCTACATTAACGCTACTTGGTAATGCTAAAACCTGACCGACATTTATGGCATACGGTTCGCTTAAACCGTTTAATTTGCTTAAAGATGTTATATCCACATCATATTTTCTGGAAATACTGTAAAGGGTATCACCTTTGGCAACCGTGTATGTCTGACGTCTCGGAAGACGTAAATTTTGCCCAACATTTAATGTATACGGAGCGGAAAGATTATTTTCTTCAATCAGGCTTCTTAAAGGAACCTCATATTGCTTAGAAATGCTATAAAGAGTATCACCTCTTTGTACTTCCACGCTATTAGCACTATAACCGATGCCATGCCTGTTATACAAAGGGATACCACCCCTTCTGGCATAACAGCCAGCAAGTAACGGTAATAAAGCTAATATGACCAAAACTTTTTTCATAAAACCTTCCTTTGCTAACTCTTTTATTGTAAAACAAAATAACTAAATATTCGTTAAATTAGCCTATATTATCGGCTTGATTTTTATAAACCTTTGGCTTATAAAATTAAATCATTTAACGAAAGGATTATGCGGATAATGGATAATAAACCCCAAATTGTTGATGAAAGCGGCGATAAGTACAAATTCGGCTTTGTAACCGATATTGCTGCGGATATTGCGCCAAAAGGTTTAAATGAAGACATTATTCGCCTTATCTCTAAGAAGAAAAATGAGCCGGACTGGCTTTTAGAATCACGCTTAAAGGCATATCATCACTGGCTTACCCTGACAGAACCGACATGGGCAAAAGTTACTTATGATAAGATTGACTATCAAGATTTATTTTACTATTCAGCGCCAAAGCAAACTGCTAAGCCGAAGAGCCTTGATGAGGTTGATCCGAAGTTGTTGGATACATACAACAAACTCGGCATTCCCTTAAAAGAACAAGAGGCACTTGCCGGTGTGGTTGCGGTTGATGCGGTGTTTGACAGCGTTTCGGTTGCTACCACTTATAAAGCACAACTTAAAAAACAGGGAATTATTTTCTGCTCTATATCCGAGGCGGTTAAAGATTACCCCGAACTCGTCAAAAAATATCTCGGCTCGGTTGTGCCTTATACGGATAATTTTTTTGCGGCGCTTAATTCGTCTGTATTTACTGACGGATCTTTTGTTTATATCCCGAAAGGGGTTAAATGCCCAATGGAGCTTTCCACATATTTCCGTATCAATGCCAAAAATACCGGACAATTTGAGCGTACGCTGATTGTAGCAGATGAAGAAAGTTATGTTTCATACTTAGAGGGGTGTACTGCACCGCAACGTGATGAAAATCAGCTTCACGCGGCGATTGTGGAAATCGTTGTTCATAAAGATGCGGAAGTTAAATATTCTACCGTGCAAAACTGGTATCCGGGCGATAAGGACGGCAAGGGCGGCGTTTATAATTTTGTGACCAAACGCGCGCTTTGTGACGGTGAAAACGCTAAAGTTTCCTGGACACAGGTGGAAACGGGCTCGGCTGTAACATGGAAATATCCGTCTTGCGTTTTGAAAGGTGATAATTCCAAAGGCGAATTTTATTCTGTGGCGCTGACAAACAACCATCAACAGGCAGATACCGGTACAAAGATGATTCACTTGGGCAAAAATACGACTTCGCGGATTATTTCTAAAGGTATTTCTGCCGGATTTTCCGACCAAACTTATCGCGGGTTGGTTAAAGTCGGCAAAAATGCAACAGGCGCACGTAATTATTCGCAATGTGATAGTTTACTCATAGGAAAAACTTGCGGTTCACACACTGTACCATATATTGAAAACGCCTGCAAATCTGCAATTTTGGAACACGAAGCAACGACCTCAAAAATCAGCGACGAACAACTTTTTTACTGCAAACAACGCGGCATTTCCGAAGAAGATGCCGTCAGTCTTATTGTTAACGGTTTCTGCAAAGAAGTTATGCAAAAACTGCCGATGGAATTTGCCATTGAAGCGGCAAAGCTGATTGATATTTCGCTTGAAGGCAGTGTCGGGTAAGTCATTGAATAAAATTTAATTTGTGTCTGACATTAATTTATGAATATCGTATTCGTCATAACCTTCATAATAGTAGCTGACATCAATACCTTTCATATAAATTTCTCTTTCATTGATTTTGTCCGTTAAGGCATTTTTTAAGAGATGTTTTATTTCAATATCTTTTATAGGGCTTCTTTCCATTGCAGATAAATAATCTTCTTTATCAACCTTATTCCAATCAACGACCTTTTGCAGTTCTTTTTTGAAAATTAAATCCAACCATATTCTTGTGGCACGTCCGTTACCCTCTCTGAAAGGATGTGCAACATTCATTTCTACATATTTTTCAACAATTTCATCAAAGGTTGATTGCGGCATTTTCTCTATTTGCTTTAAGGATTGTTTTAAGTACATAACCGGAGCAAACCTAAAATTACCTTTAGAAATATTAACTTCACGAATTTTTCCTGCAAAATCATAAACATCTTCAAATAAATATTTATGTATTTGTTTTAATCCGGCAACAGTGCCTGCTTTTATGGTATCAATTTTACCGCTGTCAAACAGTCGCGCAGCTTTCTCTTTGCTTATTTTTTCTTCAGCTTTATTAAGTTCAATCTGATTGGTGATATTTAGCTTGTTTCTTAAGACCATTGTATCGGCTCCAATTATTTCGCTTAAAGCCTATCTTAGAGTATAATTGCTAAAATTTATATAACTGATTTAAATTGCTAACAAATTTGAGATGTTGTTTTTTTATGCTCTTTATTTACTCTCTTAAATCTTTTTCAATAGCATAATCTATTTCTCTTTTTATAGTAACTATTTCATCTTCCGTAAATTTACTTTGTATACATTTTTCAAAAGTTTTTACCATAAATACTGTAATATATTTTTCATTTTCAGATATTTGTTGATTGTTTAGTTCTTTTATCACATTTTGTTTTATTTCCTCATAATTTATTCTTAGTGCGCAAGAAAGCATTTTTGTTGCCTCAGCTTTATCCTCAAAAACAGTTTTTATTATCTTTTTCTGTCCATTTCTTAATCCGATAGCAAAAACGCTCTCTATCACGTTTTGAATGTGTTGATTTCCTATTCTTTCTATAAAGGATATATCTCCGACTGTTAAATTGTATACTGCCTTTTTGTATTCCTTTGAAGCCAATTTTTGCTGCTTATAATTTTTTACTTCTGTAATTACAGGAGTAACCAGTAGTGATGCGGCTTTTAGACGTATTCCACAAAATGCTTTTACCGGACAAAGCAAAACTAATACCGCTATTGAAGTATAAACTATCTTTTTCATTATTTCCTCCTATTTTATCTTATTTAATATTTTAGCTTTTTGTTCCGCAAATTCTTCATTTGTTAAAGTTCCTTGCGATTTTAAAAGGGCAAGTTTTTCTAATTTATCTAATTGGTTATTTTCAATTGGTTTTTTAGATACTTCATATGCTTTATGTTTTGCTATTTTTTTACTTATAAGTGAAGAAATATGAACAATAAGCCATGAAAACATTATTACAGTAAATGCTATAAATGGAACCACACTGATGCGTAAAGTTCCTGCTCCGAATATAAATATAATAATCCACCAAGCATAACATTAGTCCTTTTTCTTGTTCATCCTTTGTTTCTTCTTTATCTGCCGTAATCCAATTAAAGAAACTTGCTATTAAGTACATTATAAGGAAAACAGCCATTAGTACATTAAATGCTTCAAAAGAATCATTTTCAGCGTTACTGCATATAAGTGCAATATTTCCCACTATAAAAACTATAATGAATGTACCCATACTCTATTCCTTATTAAATCACACCGAATCTGCACGCAAAACGCATGTTATTTTTTGAGAAACAAAATTTTAGTTTTTATCTCATCCATCTGTTACGATTTAAGGAATAAGACGGTTTTTGCTGAGCGTAGCTGTTACCATAAACAGTATTGCAAGACTCGCCCCATAATACATAGTAATCATATGACTTCTCATAATATGTAATTGTAGAAATGCCTGCATTTCTTGCCGCTTTTGCAATAGACTTATCCCCAAATGGTCCTATAATACCCAATGCATAAATAGAGCAAGCTTTTGTGGATGTGGTTCCTAAATCTATCGGAATTTCTTTAGTAGTATTTATGTATGGTGTCCCTGAAAATGTACATCCTGCTGTTGCCAAAATTGCTAACATTAAAAACATTTTTTTCATCTTCTATCTCCCTAGTTCAAGTTACAAAAAAATCGCCTGAGCAAGGCGATCGGAGAGTTAGAAAATCATACCATCTGAAATGACCGTTTTAGCCTTTAAAGCTAAAGAGCTTCTGAACATACGCTAGAACCTCCCCGACCATTTTCATGTCGGGGATATATTTATTGTTGCCACACTTTGTAGCTAACAATATGACGATACTATATCCAGCACCGCAGATGATTAAGAGTTTTCTAAGACTCCGAGCCGTCTCCAGCTCACTTATAGCCTATATGGGGATATACTAAATTTCAGTTAACGAATTTTTTCTTTTTAGAATCTGTTTGCTTTTTAAATATGTCTTATTATACTTATCTTCATACATATTATTACTATCTCTATACATGTTAAATTAAAAATTTTAAGATTATGACACAACAAGAAAAATTTGCGATTTGGGATGCCACGCACCCTGAAGTCAAGGAAGTACGTGCTTATCTTGACCGTATGTGCGGTAAAACGCCATTGCCATTGCTCTATCTTTATCCGAAGGACAACAAGGTAAGAGTTACGCAAGATGTTTTGATTGAAGAAAAGGACCATCTGGTCGGGATTTTTCTTGATGAGAACACCGTCGTCTATCTGAAATCGCTGACAAAAGACAGTATGTCATCTCTGTATGAAGGGGATGCAGTTTGGGGTCTTACAGACAAAGAGGTTAAAGCATGGGTTAAAAACCATTTTACGGATTTACCTAACGTGCGTGCCGCAACAAAAAAAGACATCAAATTGCTTAACAACAAGCGTCATCTCTTCTCTACAACATTGGAAATTCTTCAATATCACCATTTGGACACACCACATCTCTCGTCTACCCATCTTGGTTGGATTAAGGATAATGCATATACCGTAGAACATTGGGATGGTGAAACAAGAATTTTCTACTATCTTGAGCATTGCGGAGATTTGCTCGTTTTTTCCGATTACACAGCAGATGAAATTGCGAAAGCAACCGTTCGTGATCAATTCTTTCGTCCGTAAGAGCCTGGCTCTTGCGGATTTTTTTATTTGCCGTTATCAATAACCTTTATGGCATCATCAAGGGTGATTTCACCACCGCGGAGACCGGACGGAATCCGATAGTTATCTTTACCGCACTTGATGTATTGACCATAACGACCAACGGCTAATTGTATTTCTTGTTTTAAACGCGGGTGTATTCCCAAAACCTTGGCTTCCGCTCTCGGTTTTGCACCTTTAAGCAATTCTTCGGCGCGCTCTTTAGTGATGTTAAAAATATTATCTTCACCGGTTAAAGAACAAGACTTGTTACCTTGTTTGATATATTGCCCGAATTTGCCGATATTAACCGTGATATCATCCCCTAAATCAAACGGCAGGCTTGCCAATTTTTCGGCTTGCTCAAAGGTTACCTCTTCCGGATTTAAGAATCGCGGCAAAGCAATACGCTTTGGTTTTTCCGTTGTTGCCGTGGCATCTTCGCCTAATTGAATATAGAATCCGTAAGGGCCTTTTTTTAAGTAAACGTTCAAGCCATCGTGTTGACCTAAACATTTATCTTCCGGCGCAGGTGCTTTTTCGGTTGATTGATCTTCTTCATCTTTCACATCCATTAAAGGCTTTGTATATTTACATTCCGGATAATTTGAGCAACCTAAAAATGCACCGAATTTGCCCAGTTTTATACTTAAATGTCCTTTATGACATTCCGGACATTCCCGTGGGTCTGAACCGTCTTCTCTTGGTGGGAACAGATGATAAGATAAAACTTCATCTATCTTATTGATAACCTCGCTGACCTGCAACGGCTGAACAGACTGAATAGTGTTATAAAACTTCGTCCAGAACCCGCTTAAAAGCTTTTTCCATTGCATTTCACCGGCGGAAACATCATCTAAAAATTCTTCCATTTGCGCCGTGAAATCATATTCAACATATTTCTTAAAGAAGTTCTCCAAGAATATGGTCACGATACGACCGCGATCTTCCGGAATAAAACGGAGTTTTTCCACTTTAACATATTTGCGTTCCTGTAAAACGGCAATAATAGATGCGTAAGTTGACGGACGACCGATACCCAATTCTTCCAGCTTCTTTACAAGACTTGCTTCCGTAAATCTCGGTGGCGGGGTGGTCATGTGCTGTTCCGGCTTAATGGCTTTTTTAGAAACGTCCTCGCCTGTCTCAACATTTGGCAACAGACGATTTTCATCATCTTCATCGCTGTCATCTTTGCCTTCTTGATATAGCTTTAAAAAGCCGTCAAAGGCTATTACCTGACCATTTGCGCGCAATAAAATCTTCTTATCTTTAGAAACAGAATCTATAACAACTTTGTCTAATACGGCAGGTTGCATTTGGCAAGCAACCGTACGCTTCCATATCAACTCATAAAGCTTATGCGAATCGGAATCTAATTTTTCTTCCATTTTCTTTGGTGTGTTCATCACATCTGCCGGTCGAATAGCCTCGTGTGCCTCTTGGGCATTTTTAGATTTTGTTTTATACTCTTTGGCTGTCTTGGGAAGATATGCCTCCCCGAAATATTTTAAAATTGCTTCACGACAGGCGGCGATAGCCTCTTCAGAAAGATTAACCGCATCCGTTCTCATATAGGTAATGTATCCGGCTTCATATAATTTTTGCGCAACCTGCATTGTCTTCTTTGCAGGGAATCGCAATTTACGGGCGGCTTCCTGTTGCAGGGTGGATGTCGTAAACGGTGGAGCCGGGAATCGATTGGCTTTTTTGCGCTCTATTTTTGCAATATTAAACTCTTGCGCTTCAATTTTTGCTTTGGCCGCTTCTGCTTTTTCTTTGGTATTGATATCAAACTTCTCAAGCTTTTTGCCGTCTAAATTGATTAAGTGAGATGGAATAAGCGACTCGTCTTTGGTTGCCAAATCAACATCTATCGTCCAATATTCTTCGGGTTTGAATTTTTCTATTTCCATCTCTCGATCACAAATTAAACGCAGAGCAACAGACTGAACTCGCCCAGCAGATTTGGAACCCGGTAGCTTACGCCATAGTACCGGAGATAATGTGAAACCGACAAGATAATCCAGTGCGCGTCTGGCCATATAGGCTGAAACAAGATTTTCATCAATCTGGCGCGGATTTTTAATTGCTTCCGTTACTGCTTTCTTGGTGATTTCATGAAAAACAACACGCTCAATTTTTTTATCTTTTAATTTCTTTTTTGAAGACAATTCTTCCAAAATATGCCATGCTATAGCTTCTCCCTCTCTATCCGGGTCGGATGCGAGGACTAACGTATCACAATCTTTTAATGCCGTTATAATATCGTTTAAGCGTTTTTTACCGCCTGAGCTTAGTTCCCACACCATCTTAAAATCTTCATCCGGATTAACCGAACCGTCTTTACTCGGTAAATCTCTAATGTGGCCATAGCTTGCTAAAACTTTATAGTCTTTTCCCAAATATTTGTTAATCGTTTTGGCTTTCGCCGGAGATTCAACAACAACTAATTTCATATTTTTAACCTCTTTTAAGCTTTAGCTATCTTATTGCCCGGCAGGCGGATAACTTTATTTTCCAATTCCAATTCCACAATCATTCTCATAACTGTTTCTGCAGGAAGGTTGCTGTTGCGTATTATGTCATCAACATCTTCCCCGCTTTCTGAAATAAGAGATAATAATTGAGAATATTCATCTTTGTTTTCTGAAATATCAGAATTATTTTCGCTATTGTCAAGCGAATATTCAAATAAATTGCCCGTTTCTGGCTCTTTTAATTTATGGGGCGCAAATTTAACCTGTGTAAAATTAAAGTTATCTGTAATATCTTTCGTCTTTTCAACAAGTATTGCTCCTTCTTTAATTAAAAGATTGCAACCGGAGCATCTGTCGTCATAAGGCGCGCCTGGAACAGCGTAGACATCGCGTCCTTGCTCCAGAGCTTGATGAACGGTTATCAAAGAACCGGAATGCAGCCCTGCCTCTATAACTAAAACACCTTTACTCAAACCGGAAACAATGCGGTTTCTCCGCGGAAAATTGGTTGTCTGCGGTTTGGTATGAAACGGGTATTCGGATAAGACAAGTCCGTTTGCGGCAATCTTTTTGTAAATTTCTTCATTTTCTCTTGGGTAAACAACATCTATCCCCGTCCCCAAAACCGCAATTGTATTGCCGTTTTCAAGTAATGCCCCTTTATGAGCTGAGGCATCTATTCCTTTTGCCATGCCGGATACAACAACAATACCTTTTGCCGCCAGCTCTGATGAAATTTGTGTTGATAATTTCTGCGCACTCAGTGAAGCCTTTCTGGAGCCGACTACTGCTAGAGCGTTATCATTTTTTAGTAGTTCAATATTACCGAGAGCGTAAAGTATCGGCGGAAAATCTTCTATCTGTTTTAAATTATAGGGGTAGTACTCATCATCTAAAGTTATGAGGTGCACATGTTTAATTTCCGCCGTCATCACCTCTTCTTCAGCTTTTTTATAGGAAAAAATTTCTCGCTTTTGAGAAACTTCCGCTAATGCATTTTCAACATTGCCGAAACGAGCCAACAAACGTCTGAAACCTATTGGTCCGACACCTTGGGTATTTATGAGCTGAATATATGATATAAGTTTTTCTCTGTTCACTTTGTTTTCTTCTTATTTTTTTAGTTTTATTTTGCTCTCTTCTCCGTTAAGCAATCTTTTTATATTTGCATGATGACGAGCGACAACAAGTACTACTATTGCTGTATATATAAGTGTGTATTCCATCGTCGGCGCCAAGAAAAAAGACAATATCGGCACAAAAATCGCTGCCGTTAATGCTGAAAGAGAAGAATATTTAAAAGCAAACGCCATTGCCAGCCAAATAAACAATGCAATAACAGCTATCGGCCAACAAGTTGCCAGGATAAAACCAAATGCTGAAGCAACACCTTTACCACCTTTAAACTTAAGCCAAACAGGAAAGTTATGTCCGATTACGCCAAAAGCACCGGCAATCAATGAGGCTGTTATAGCCTGTGTATTTTCATAGCCGATTATTTTCCCTGCAATTAGAGCGGCGGCACCTGCTTTTGAGGCATCAAGCAAAACTGTCAGCAAGGCTAATGTTTTATTGCCGGTACGCAATACATTTGTTGCGCCGATATTTCCTGAACCGATTTTACGAATATCACCATAACCGGCTAATCTGGTTAAGATTAAACCAAAAGGTATTGAACCGACAAGATACCCGAAAGCAGCACTTAAAACATAAACCAAACCATCTGACATTTATTTTCTCCTAAAATCGTTTTCATGTTAAATAAAAGAGCAAAAATTTCAACTTATTTTCCATAAGGTGTGTATTTTATCTTGCATTAACGATTTATTTAATTAATATACAGTCAGATAATCAGCAGAGAGGGACTGATGAAAAAAACATATAAAAGAATATTGCTAAAACTTTCCGGCGAAGGGTTGATGGGGGATCAGCCGTGCGGTATTGACGAAAAGGTTCTAAATATCTTTGCCGAGAGTATAAAAAAAGTTTACAATCAAAATATTTCTTTATGCGTTGTTATCGGTGGCGGAAACTTTTATCGTGGTGTTAATAATAAAAACAAAGATGTTAATCGTTCTGTCGCTGACCAGGCCGGCATGATTGCCACAGTTATCAACGCATTATTTTTAAAAAGTGCATTATTGGCAAAAAACGTGCCAGCAGAGATTCTTTCAGGGTTAGCCATTCCACAAGTTGCCGAAACATATAGCTACCGCACCGCAAAAAAACTTTTAGCTCAAAAGAATGTTATTATTTTTGCTGGCGGGACCGGAAATCCATACTTCACAACCGACACCGGTTCTGCTTTACGGGCATTGGAAACCGGCTGTGATGCTTTATTTAAGGCAACGCAGGTTGACGGCGTTTATGACAGTGACCCTAAAAAGAATCCTAAAGCTAAGCGCTATGATGAAATATCTTTTGATGAAGTTATTGCAAAAGGTTTAAAAGTTATGGATATTACAGCGGTAGCCATGGCAAAAGAAAACAATCTTCCCATTATTGTTTTTAAGCAAGAAAACGAAGATTCATTATTAGATGCTTTGAACGGTAAAGGGAAATATACATTAGTAAAGTGAGGAAATCATGACTGATTTTAATGAAATAAAACAAGATACTATAACTCGTATGGATAAGACTATTGATATGCTTAAAGGGGATTTCGGCGGTTTACGCGCCGGAAGGGCTCATGCAAGTCTTTTAGATAATATTATGGTTGAAGCTTACGGAAGTCCGGTGCCTATTGCTCAGGTAGGTACAATCAGCGTGCCGGATGCCAGAACATTGTCTGTCAGTGTATGGGATAAGGGATTGGCCAAATCCGTAGAAAAAGCCTTAAGGGAATCGGATTTGGGACTGAACCCTGTTTCTGACGGTCAACTTATTCGTATACCTATTCCGCCACTTTCTGAAGAAAGAAGAAAAGAATTAGTGAAGATTGCCGGAAAGTATGCAGAACAGAGCAAGGTTGCCATTCGCAATGTCCGTCGCGATGCTTTAGATGAGGTTAAAAAACTTAAAAAAGATAACCTTATTTCTGAAGATGATGAAAAAAGGTACAATACTGACATTCAAAAAATTACAGATGATTCAATTAAAAAAATTGATGATTTGTACGCCCTAAAAGAAAAGGATATTTTACAAGTATAAAATCATGGAAGAGAACACTTGCAATCATATTGCCATTATTATGGATGGAAACAGACGTTGGGCAAAAGCGCATAATCTCCCTAAAAATTTTGGTCATAAAAAGGGAGCTGAAAATGTTGCTAAAATCACTCGTGGCATGAAAGACTCCGGCGTAAAGTATCTGACATTGTATGCCTTTTCTACGGAAAACTGGCAACGTTCGGAAGACGAAGTTAAGACATTAATGCAGCTCCTAAGAGAATATCTTAATAACGAGCTGAAAGAGATTATGGATAATAATGTCCGTATATGTTTTATCGGCGAAAGAGAGATGTTGGCTGATGATATCCAAAAAAAGATGCAAAGCATTGAAGAGCAATCAGCAAATAACACGGATTTGACTTTATGCATTGCTCTGTCTTATGGTTCAAGACAAGAAATTTTATCTGCCGTAAAGAAAACCGCACAACTGGTTTTAGATAAAAAACTTGACATTAATGATATTACGGCGCAAAAATTCTCTTCGTTACTTTATACTTCTCAAATACCAGATCCGGATATTTTAATCAGGACCAGCGGTGAGCAACGTATCAGTAACTATCTTTTATGGCAGATTGCCTATACCGAATTATTTTTTACCGATACCTTGTGGCCGGATTTTGGTGTAGAAGAGCTGTCTGATATTATTAAAAAGTTTAAAACTAGGGAGAGACGTTATGGAAAAAGCTAAACTTACATCTTTGCAAAAAAGAGTATTAACTTCACTTGTTATGATTCCGCTCGTGATAGGCGCCTTAAGATCTGGTCACCCCTATGTTGATATTTTAGTCTATTTAGTCGGCACAATGCTTGCATGGGAATGGTCTGCAATGGTACCGAATAACCGTGCTAATGTTTATGCGGTTTGTTATGTTTTTGCCCTAGGTTGTTCCTTACTTATATTTAACAGCGTTGTATTGTTTTTATCTTTGTTAGCTATTACGGCTTTTGTTTATATCAAGGCAAAAGATGAAAAACACAGGTATTTGGTGACGTTAGGTGCACCTTATATTGCCGTTGGTGTCGGTGCTTTATATTGGATGTACTATTTGTTTGATTCATTTGGCAGCATATCCGGTGAAAAAGGTAGTTTTGTTATGACATTGTGGTTTATTCTGATGGTATGGAGTGTTGATATCGGTGGTTATATTATCGGTCTTTCTTTAAGAGGTCCGAAGTTAGCTCCTCGCATAAGTCCTAATAAAACATGGTCCGGTCTTATCGGCGGGGTTATTTTAGCAATTGCAGTCAGCTTTATTTATATGTATGTCACTAAGAGTATTTTAAACCTGCCGTTACCGATGAAGGAGCAGCTTAAGTTTGCTCAACTCGGAGCCTTGGTTGCTTTTATTGCACAAGTTGGTGATTTAGTAGAATCGGCCATAAAGAGACATCTTAATATCAAAGACAGCAGTTCACTTATTCCCGGTCACGGCGGCGTTTTTGATCGTATTGACGGGTTAATTTTTGCTGCTCCGATTGTTTATTGCTTTTTCACAATCATTTCATTTGAATAGTTTTTAATAGGAAAAAAATTATGGAGTGGTTATTAAATATAATCTATTACGTTGTACCGTTTCTTATTCTTTTAGGTATACTTGTTTTTGTTCATGAATTTGGGCATTTTATTGTAGCAAAAAAGCTTGGCGTTGCCGTCAGTGCTTTTTCCATCGGTTTCGGAAAAGAATTATGGAGTAAGACAGATAAGGAGGGAACAGTTTGGAAGATATCTGCCATCCCATTAGGTGGATATTGCCAATTTTTGGGAGATGCTGACGCATCTTCGTCTACTTCCGAGGTTGATTTAAGCAAATACTCAAAAGACGAACAAAAACGCCTGTTTATTACACAGACTCCGCTTAAAAAGTTAGCAATTGCCGTTGCTGGGCCATTGTTTAATTATCTTTTTGCTTTTATTGTTTATTTCGGATTATTTTTCTTCTTAGGAAGTTATGACATTCCGCCTGTTGTATCTGAGGTCTTGGAAGACAGCCCTGCCCAACGTGCCGGCATTATGCAGAATGATAGAATATTGCAAATTAACGGCCACCAAATATCCGAATGGGGTGATATCAGCAGAGAAGTCAGCGCGGCCATTGATGATGTAAAAGTTAAGATACAGCGTAATGATACTGTTATAGAGCTTGTTGTACCATTAGAAACAATGGAATATTCTTTTGATGAAAAAGAGAAACCAATAAAAAGAAAGATGATTGGTATAAAAGGAGATGCAAAACATTTTCACATTGTCAAAGATAATTTTAATTTAGCCAATTCCATTACAAAATCTGCAATGGAGATATATAATATTACCGATTTAACTCTTCGCGGTATCGGTCAGATGCTCACCGGTCAGCGCTCCGGAGAAGATGTCGGTGGTATTATCAGAATAGCCGAAATGTCCGGTGATATCTCAAAAACACGGGACTTTTGGGACTTTCTAGCATTCATGGCTCTGCTCTCTGTAAACTTGGGTTTAATAAATTTATTCCCAATCCCTTTATTAGATGGTGGACATGTTGTAATTTATTTGTTAGAAATATTATTAAGGCGTGAACTTAATGCAAAAATTAAAGATTATTTGTTTAAGGTCGGACTTGGTTTCATTTTGCTTTTGATGGTGTTTGCAACATGGAACGATATTAAACACCTTATAACAAGATGGTTTGAATAGCTTGTAAGGATTGTAAAATGAGGTTTAAATTAGCAGGAATTTCTTTATTGTCATTAGCTATCTGCTCAAATGCAATGGCTCAGGGAACAATTAAAAATATTACAATTAACGGTCTGCAACGTGTTGAACGTGAGACCGCTTTGTCTTATGCCGGAATTAACACAAACAAGGCTGTCTCCAGTGATGAGTTAAATGAGGCTTTGAAACGTTTATACGACACAGGTTTGTTCAGTGATATTAATTTTGATACGCAAGGTAGCAATTTAATTATTAACGTTAAAGAGAATCCTGTAATTGGTGTTCGTGCTTTTGACGGTAATGATAAGATTGATGATAAAATCTTAGAATCGGAAGTACAGTCCGCACCACGTTCGGTTTTCAGCAAAGCCAAGGTACAACAAGACGTTCAACGTATTTTGGATGTCTACAAGAGGGCCGGTCGCTACGGTGTTTCTGTTGAACCGAAAATTATTGAGAAGCCGGAGAATCGTGTGGATTTAATTTTTGAAATTGAAGAAGGCCCTGAAGCTAAGATTGACACCATCAACTTTATCGGTAACAAGCATTATACAAGCAGTGATTTGCAGAGCGAAATTATGAGTAAGGAAAGTCGTTGGTACAGATTATTCTCAAGCTCTGAGAATTTTGACCGCGAAAAAATGAACTACGACCAAGAGCTTTTAAGACGTTTCTATAATCGTCACGGTTATGCTGATTTCGCCGTTATTTCTGCCATTGCTGAGCTTTCCAGAGACAAAACATCTTTTGTATTGAATTTTACGGTTGATGAAGGTCAACGTTATAAAGTTAATAATATAAAGATTAACTCACAAGTTCCGGAAGTTAATGCTGATAAATGGTATAAACATGTTACATTTAAGAGCGGAGAATGGTATAATTCCGATGAAGTGGAAAAAACCGTTAATCAGTTAACTGAAGAATTATCTAAAAAAGGTTTTGTTTTTGTTGAAGTTGTTCCGAACATTCATAAAGACAGAGCAAATGGTAAGTTAGATGTGGTATTTGATATTAAAGAAAACGCTAAAGTTTTTGTTAACCGCATTAACATTACCGGTAACACACGTACATTAGACGAGGTTATCAGAAGAGAATTTCGTATTTCTGAAGGCAATGTATTTAATGTTGCTAAAATCAGAGAATCCAGAAAGAATATTGAACGCTTAAATTATTTCAGTAAGGTTGATATTGACTCTGAACGTGTGGAATATGATAAGGCGGATATCAATGTAAATGTTGAAGAAAAGTCTACCGGTTACTTCAATAT